>Ga0334722_10000521_pt1 | contig 56222 bp, 92 predicted proteins | sample C3_bottom_MG_FD_207210 | JGI IMG/M metagenome (GOLD analysis project Ga0334722, IMG submission 207210) | Sediment microbial communities from Yellowstone Lake, YNP, Wyoming, USA - C3_bottom | ecosystem: Environmental > Aquatic > Freshwater > Lake > Sediment | place: USA: Wyoming | collected...
TTGGAGGGGTAAAAACAACATTATTTATTCTACCAAACTTTCTTGGTTTAATTTGTTTTGAAAATTGATAATCCTCAGCAATTTTTATTTCTTCATCAAATCCACCCAAATCAGTAAATGTTTTAGATTTTATCATCATAAACCCCCCCAAACAAAATGGTGTTGACCATTTTGAAATTATTTGTAAAAAATCAAATGTTTTATAAATGTAATTGTATTTACCGTTGTCGCTTCTAAATTTGGTGGTCACTAAATCTAAATTATTTTTATATATTTTTAAAAAAGCTCTCTTGATTGTTTTTGAATCCAACAAAAATACGTCAGCATCAATAAATAAAACGTATGGTGTTGTAACTAATTTAAACCCGTTATTTCTTGCCTTAGCAGGTAATCCACCGTCTATCACATATAAATCAAACACATCATTATTTGATTTATTCCCCATCCTATTAATTAATGATTGGTTTGTTATATTATCGTTTGATTTATCACACACAATAACTTTCACATTATATATATCTGACTGATAATTTAACAGGTCCAATGTTTTTAATATAATGTCTTTTTCGTTTTTACAAGGTATTACGATGGTAATATATTTATTTAAATCCATATTTTATAAATAGGTTAAAAATTTAAGATTATAAACAATTAACAATTAAATAATAAACCCAACCTTATAAATGAGGTTATTGTTAACGATAATTATTCAGGACCGATTCAAGAACACCAATAGAATTTTTATCTTTAACCGTTTTATTCTTTTTGGATTTTAAAACGGATAATGCCTCTTGAAGTTCTTCTTTTTTAGACTTAACAGAACCTTTAAACTCAACAGTTTTTGTTGTTTCTAATTTAATTGTTGGTACATTGCGTAATTCTTTTTCATTAGTAAAAATAATCCGAACAACCTCTTTTGATTTGAAGTCGCTCCACGTTACTAACCATGTAATCAAATATACTAGTTCTTTATCCATAGTACAAAGATACAAAATTAATTTGACTTTTTTAAACTAATTATTTGTAAACGCCAAAAATCTCCGCAACACCTAATAAAATAAACGCCAACTCAAATTCACCGAATAATCCACAAATACAAGCAACAATTCTAATTCCTGATTTAATAAAACTAAATTTTTTACTATTATCAATAAAGTCGCTACCAACATTTTTATTTGTTATTAGTTTTTTGTATTCCAAATATGGTTTTTCTGTATGAACTACTTTATGATAATTATCAATCCCAATTTTATCAATTTCAATATTTAAAATTTCTCTTTTCTTTTTAGGTTTATAATATTTTTTTTTACCATTTTTATGGTCAACATCTAAAATAGGTTTGTTAGGAGTTGTTTTTGGAGTTTTATCTTTCTCAATTTTAATTTCTTCAATCATTTTATTAATTTTAAAATAAAAATAGTAATTAAAATTTAAATTGTCAATTAAATATATTCATCAAACATTTCGTTTATATTTTTTTTAATATCAGACCAATCTGGATAATCAGGAGTTCTAAAATCTATACATTCAAAATCACCATCGTAGATTAGTTGTTTCATCAAAGTCGTATAACCACCAAAATATTCTAAATGTGAATCTGAATATGATTGACCACTATTATTATCTAAAAATAAACTAATGTTTCCAACAAAATCTCTAATTTTAATATAATTTATATATCTAGTTTCTTTCTTACCATCGGATTTGGTAATTTCTTTTGGGACTTCATCAATTTTTCCTTCAAAGTATTCATCTAAACCACCATACACTAATTCATATATTTCATTTTCATATGCAGAATTATAAGCATTCCAATAAACACTTTGTAATTCTTGACCTAATTCATTTAAGTCATTTTTACATAGTTCATCTATTGCTTCGGAATCTTTAATTAATTCATTTAAGTCTTCAGGTCCAATTCTAAAATAACCTTCAGTCCCCTGTTCTTCTGATAAACTTTCAAAAAAATCAGAATCATAATCTTCTAAAGATAATTCTTTATCTCCAATTTCTTTAAAAATAACATCTTTTAAATGAATGGTATTCTTTTCATCTAAATCGTCAATAACTTCAGATGGTTTTGTATCAACATCAAAATGCCAATCGTAACCTAAACCATCTTCGCTAAATACTTGTTTTGCAACATCTTCTGCAGATACATCACGACGGGATGAACCGCAGAAAAAAGAAGCCAAGTCATCTCTATCATTACCTAAATATAGATAAAACCCATCAGGTCTAATTTGAACATCGGTTAAAAGGTCGCTTGTAATATACTTAATGGTATCTTCGTAGTTATGTTTTAAACCATGTATTAGATAATTGTTTTTAAATTCTTCAGGAACAGAATCATAATCTAAATTAGACATTATACCATTTTCAACCAAATAATCAAACACTTCATTACTAAAATAACCAGAAGGAATCTCCCCTAAATCTATCTCTTCTAAAAGTCCATATTTTTTAACAAATTTAAAAAAAGTTATTATATTATTAAAATATGGTTGTAACTCATCCCACTCACCATCGTTGAATCTATTTAAAATCTCCGACGCTTTTTGATTACTCATGTTTATATTGTTTGATTTATAAATATTCGTATATTTATTAATATGAAAATTATTTTAACAGAATCTCAATACAAAAAACTACTTAACGGTTTAACCACTTCTGAAAAAAACAAAAATGTTAATGAAGATTTAAGAAACTGGTTTAAAGAGAAGTGGGTTGATGTAAGTAAAAAAGTTGACGGAAAACATCCACCTTGTGGAAGAAAGGATGCTGACGGAAAATCATATCCAAAATGTCGCCCCTCAAAAAAAGTTTCATCTAAAACACCAAAGATTGCCTCATCATACGATAAGGATGAAAAAAAAGCAATGACTCAACAAAAAAGAAGAGCTGAAAAGAAAGACCCTAAAATAGGAAAAGGTAATAAACCAACAATGACACACTACGAAAAAAAATGAAATTAATAATCACAGAATCACAATACAATAACTTATTCAATAATTTGGATGATAGTTTTTATGGTTCAGTTGAGGAGACCAACTTTGTTGTTGGTAACTTATTAACTGAAGCGGAATATCAGGGACGTAAAGTAACCCTTAATAAACCATTTTTAACACCGGATGGACCAAAAAAACGTTCGGTATATGTTAAAAACGGGAAAGGAAATGTCGTTAAGGTTAATTTTGGTGACCCTAATATGAGAATTAAAAAAAATAGTCCATCTCATCGTAAATCTTTTAGAGCAAGACATCATTGTGAAAATCCAGGACCAAAAGATTCCGCTCGTTTTTGGAGTTGTAGGGCGTGGTAGTAATTATGGTGTTTATTTATAAAATAGAAAATATTAATAACAACAAATGTTATATTGGTTGGACAAGTAAATCTGTGGATTTTCGTTGGAGCGAACATAAATCTGACGCAATTAAAATTAGGGATAATCGTAAATTTTATAACGCAATACGAAAATATGGTGTTGATTCTTGGAATGTCACTACATTATGTGAGGTAAACAGTAAAGAAATTGCGTTAAAAAAAGAGATAAAATATATACAATTATACGATTCATATCGTAATGGGTATAACGCTACATTAGGTGGTGATGGTAATAATGGAATAATAATGTCTGAAGAATCTAACATTAAACGTAGTGAAAAATTAAAAGGTATTAAAAAACCAAAAGGATTTAATGTTGGTAGAATTCATAGTGATGAAACAAAAGATAAAATATCTAAATCTCACATAGGTAAAAAAAAACCGTGGGTTAAATGGTCCGAAGAACAAATATTAAAAAGAGCAATGACTCGAAGGTCATTAACTAAAGAACAATACGATTTAATGATTAAATTAAGAGGTGAAGGAATGATTACTAAAGAAATTGCTAAAATAATTAATACTTCAAATGATATTGTTAAAAAATGGATGCATAAAACTTGGTAATCATATGAAATTAATTATTACAGAATCTCAGTACCACTCAATATTAGAGAATATTGAACCTTCAAGAACCGTAGTAGATAATATATGTACGGCCAAAAAGTTCTGTAAAGCACAGGGTAAAATAACTTTTGGTCAATTAAGAGCTTTAGTTCAAACTGCAACAAAAATAAGATTAGCAAAACATATTGGTGAAGGAGGTTTTAAAGCAATCATGAGAATATTACCATGGTTTATACCTCAGATTGCGGTTAGTGGGTTTATCGCATCGTCAATAAGAGCGATTAACAAAATAATGAGACCAACTCTAACTGAAACAGAGTCGTATAAAACATGGTGGGGTAAAACAATTTTAAAAACTTTTAACTTTGTAGAAGGTGAATTAGGATTAGAGGACCCTTTCTCAAGAATATTTTTTATATCTGATGGTTTAATGACCATGATGGATGATAAGTATAAAGTTAAATTTGCCAAATACATATCTGAGTTGGCAGATTCAAAACCTGATAATGAAGAAGTTCCTGAGTTTTTTGTAGAAAATGAATTAAGGAATTGGGTTAACGATAAATTCTTATTAGAACCTCCTTTACCTCAAAAAACATTATAAAAAATTTTGAGAGGGACATCGATGTCCCTCTCAAAAGTATTACAACATATTTGTGTCTTCCTCTTCGTAACTTTTTATTGTGTTTTTAACGTATTCACGTATTTTGAACATACTAGATAAAAACTCCAATCTTAATTTATGGAATTCTTCATCTTTGATTTCTTCAAATCTACTATAATGCTCAAAACAATAATCAATTCCTTCTTCTCTCATTCGGTAATCAACCGATTTCCAATTTTCAAATTCTTCTTCAGTCATATTTTTAGTTTTTTACTTAATAATAATCATATTTGTGCTTGTAATAGGTAGTCTCATCACAGGAATTGCCGAAATCGAATCAGTTTCTAATTTCTGCATAATTTCGTAAAATCCTAATTCAGAACATTTTACAGTTGAAACATTGTCAAATGTTTCTAAAACTTTTGAATCTTCTCTTGAACCTGATAATAAAACTACTTTTTTAAATGTTGTGTTGAATGTGAGTGTTTGCATATTTTTTTATATTGTTTAAATAATGTGTTTTTTTATTCTATTTTTATATTACAAATATATAAAAATTATTGGAGTAAAACAACAGTTTAAAAGTATTTAACAATATGGACATTAAAATAAATAAGGATAAATTTAAAAAACTACTGTTCAAGTACTTGGATTCACAAGATGAATTAAAATATGCAGAAGACCATGTAAATTATTATGAATCAAATGTTAAAGAGTTTTTTTACTCAAATTACCCTGACGATGACACTGAACCATATTTTGATTTTATTTTTGCGTACTATCAAACACCTGAAGGATATGAAGATGTTAATGGTGTAACGTCACCTTATGAATCTTCAACATACCCTTTAATTGAGATAGATACTTATCTCTACCAAAAAATAGTTGATTTGTTTGGTGATTTATATGCACCTCAATTAGTTCTTGAGTGGTTAAACAAACGTTATGATTTAAATGCGGTTAGTATTGCTGAAAATTAATTTTATTATATTATTATATTTATAAAATATGGAAAAGTCAAAATTAGAAAACATTGGTAATAAACAATTATTTTACTTACTTAAAAGTTTTATATCAAAATCTAATGATTCAACGCCTGATATGGAAGATTATGATTTATCAAATAATTGTGACCAAGCAGCAAAAATTGTTGGGTTGGATTTAAATTTTCCAATTGACGAAAATTATATTGTCGCAACATTACACCTAAATACAAATTATGATTTTTCAACACAAAAGCCAAATGGTGAAATTAAAAGACCGTCAGTTGGTGTCTATAAATTTGAAATTTCTGAAGATAGGACGGAGAATGTTAAAAGAACATATAGCCATAAAATGGTTTCTTATGATGCAAACTTAGTTATTCCAACAAGTAGAATGGCTGAAGGTGAAGGGGTATTTGATTATTACGATGGTGATATGATTGATGAAGATTATTACGATGGTGAAACAACAGATGTTAGTTATGACTATAGTTCAGTAAGAAAAATTAGTTAAAATGAAAAAAGAACAATTACTATCATTAGTTAAAAAATTATCAATACAATATAAAAATGGTTTACATCCTGGTAATGTATTAGGTACATTAAGAGAGAATAAGTTTATTACAGAATTATTTGGTGATAGGATATCTGGTGAAGATTTAGCGTATATGTGTTTTCTTATACCTCAAGAAAAAAAAGGTAAAGATATTAACGTTGCTTATGATATTATGAAATCCAATTTATTTGGGGTATCAATTGCAACTATATTAGAACATGACCCAAATGTTGAGTGTCCTTCCTGTGACGGTGCTGGCCAAAATGGTTGTGAAGATTGTATGGGAGATTCGTATTTAACATGCGATTTGTGTGATGGTTCAGGTGAAGTTACGTGTATTGATTGTGAGGGTTCAGGTGAAGATGAAGATTCGGAAGGTAAAGATTGTGGTGAGTGTCATGGTGGCGGACAAGTGTATTGTGATGAATGTGGTGGTGATGGGAATATTGAATGTAACTCATGTGATTCCACTGGTAGTGTTGATTGTTATAATTGTGATGGTAATGGTGATATTGCAACTAACGATTCAATTAAATTAGAATATTCCTTTGTATTATCTTGGAATAGTAAATTTAGAGATTTGTTTGAAACTATGGAACAACCTAAAGTAATTAATAACGAAACCTATCTTAAATTAATAGATAACTCTCAATCATTAGTATTCTTTAATAAAGAATGGGTTGATGAGTCTGATGACCATGGTCTTCTTGATTTGGAAGATAATACAACAGTATTTATTACTGTAGATTTAAAACCAATGATTGAATTACAAAATCCTTCAGGTGCGTTAAAAGTTAGAGGTCTTTATGTTTAACTAATAGAACGTTGCATTATCTCTAAATCTTTCTAAATTACTTAATATCAGATTATAAACTTTTGGTAAATAAAAGTGTTTATACCAAGTTAATAAATCTTCAATACCATCAAATTCTATTTGGCTTTTTAATTCGATATAAAAACCCTCATCAATCGTAAATCCGTTGATTTTATATTCTATCGATTCAACAGGTGTGATGTCATTACCACCCCAAAATGGTGTTGCCATGGTTAACATTTTTTCATCGTCAGGTCCTTTATACTCCCAATAAAATATACCATCCCAATTACTAACACTTATCTCACAATCTTTATAAACAGTAGGTAATAAATTATCTCTATTCAAATCAAAAAGTAACATATTTGCGGTTTCATAATTAATAGGGTAATTTGCAATCCTAACTAATTCATATTTTGGTAACCCCAATATATTAGATGCGTTAGTTAAACCCAAATTTTCTATTAATTTGTATATTTTTTTTTCTTTACTCATAATTAACTTTAAAACTTAAATCCACATCAATACATATTTGCGGTAACATTTGTTCAATAGTATTCATAACATTTTCTTGAACATCGTCCCAACACCAACTAGGTAAATCATCTTCACCATGACCTCTTTCCCATTCGTCAGTTTCTTCAAACCCAACTAAGATTCTATTTACGTTAATATATACAGTACCAGTATATAAAGTATCTTGTTCACATAAACTAAGTTCACGTTCATTTGGTTTCCATAATTCAACATTTTTTACCACGTACTCAACGTGCCAATCAACCATATCATCATTATCAGTATAGGGCATTGTGTATGACCCTTGATGTGTAGGTTTATCGCTAATCAACTTAGTTATAATACTTTTAAATCTATCAACCGAGTTTGTTTGTTCTTGGATTGACTCTTTATCAAACTCAATATAAACCTCACCGTAATTATACCCTAAACTACTAAGAGATTGTTCTATTACAATTTTTAATAGTTTCTTTAATCTACCTAAACGACCATCTTTAACATCAACTTTGACTTTAGCAACTATTGTATTAAAACTAATAGGTTCATACTCACCTCTACGATTCCACATATTGTTTGGGTACCCACTAATGTCAATCACAAATTTAGGTAATTCAAAATTGTGTTGAGATTTAAACCTATCAATAAATTTAGGTAATATTTGTTTTACCACCTTCTCAACCTCAGAGATATACAAATTTTTTTTCATCTATAATATAAATATATCCCATAATAGTTTATATTATTATTTAACTTCAAAACCGCAGATTAAATGTTAACCTCATATTTATTTAATAAATAAACAATTAAAAATTAAATTATGTCTTACAAAAGAGAACAAATTGAGTCGGCGGTTAAAAGTAAAGGTCACGTATGGTTTGAGGATGCAAACAACAAAGGTTTTGATGTGAACATTGTGGGAGTTAGAAATGATTCTACAGGTGATAAAGTTACCAATGTATTTGATGATTATATTACATTATCATACAAAGAAAATGGTGAATGGAAATTCCATATTTGGCCAGCAACTACTGACCCAGGTAAAAAAGGTGTTATGGAATATCATAACGCTGCGGGTGTTGCTCGTTTAGTTGAGGGCCAATATCGTGGTTCCCACACTATTAGATTACACCAAGGTAAATATGAAGCGTTAGGTCAAGCAAAGAATGTTAAGGTTTATCGTGATGCAAATCGTGATATGAAATATGATGAAACAAAAATAACTGAAGGTGTTTACGGTATTAATATTCATAAAGCGGGTGCTGACTCAACTTACGTAGAGAATTGGTCTGAAGGTTGTCAAGTATTTAAGAAAGCTGCGGATTTTGAGGAATTCATGTCAATCTGTAGAAAGTCTAAAAACATCCATGGTAACTCATTCAGTTATACTTTAATTGGAAGTAACGATATTAAATAATGACTCAAGACCAAGAAATACAAGCGTTAAACAAGATTGTTAATTCAGGTCTTATACTATCGACGTACCCCAATGTTGACCATATTGATGTGTCTATACATGGGGCGCGTCAGCCATATCTTATCTATAAAATATATATGAAAGATGAAAACGCAACTAAAAAAGATATGTATGAGGATGTTGACCCTTTTTGGTTGGTTGACCATCATATTAAGAACGTTGTATCTAAATTAATTCCTTTTAAACATTTATCAATTAAAAATCCTGATTATCAAATGATTGTTTATAATGGAAGTGGTATTCCTATTTTTGATTGGGAACACGATTTAAGTCAAATGAACCCTGGTAGTTCAGGTAAAACTGATTGGGAACAAAGACAAGAAAGATAATTATTTTTCACCACTTGTGAAATCAATATCATTAAACACAATTACAATTCCCGTACGGCTAGTTATTTCTTTTGAAAGGTATTCATCAGTACAGTCTTGAATTTCATTTTCAATCTCCCATCCAAATTCTTCTTCATTTCTTGCATCAATTAATTTATAAAGTTCTCCATTCTGAAATAAAGTCACCTCACCATTAACATCATCAATAAGTACTGTAGTTGTAAATTGGGTTGAATTTTTTTCTTGTACTTCAGATACAGTAAATTTGTAATCATAACCACCATAAATAGACCCAACAACATGGTGGGTGCCTTTTAACAATTCTTCAGTCATTTCAATTGATTTAGACTCACCTAACCACTCTCTTAAAAAACCTAAAACATCATAATACCTAATTTTAGTTTTACCAACAATTAACTCAGGTAATCGAGTACCTTCAAAACCAAATAACTTATAAAAGTTATCATCAATTTTACCACCAAATCTATCCCAATATTTAAAGAAAGCTTTCTTTTCGGCAAGGAATTCGTTGATACTGTGTAATTGTTGTTCTGTTATTTTAAGTTTCATAATATAGTAAATTTATTTTAATTTTTGAATAACTTCTTGAACATCTTGTCTTTTAACAAAATCAATTACATCTTGTTTTAATTTTTTGGTTGAACAGAATCTATTGAAGAACATTTCAGGAATCTCATCCCTACTTTCTTCCCAAGTTGAGAAGTCATATCCATCAGGGGTTAAATCCATTTCTCTGTCAGCCCATTCTTTTTCTCTTTCCGAGGCAACATCAATAGTATGTATACCTTCAGAATCAATTAGATAGTCACCTACTTTAAGATAAACATGGACTAACACATCGTCAATATTTTCATTATCATCATCAAGTCTTTCAGCTAATATTAAATGGTAATTAATTTCCTCATTAGGAAGTAACTCTTGGAATACTTTTATTAGATATTTTGCAAAGTAATGACAATGTCCAAATTGATAATCATTACCAAAGAATGTTTGTTCCATACTGATAAATACAAACGTATCTTATTTATTTTCTAGTAACAATTTTTTTGATTTCAATATTCTCGTCGTTCATAAACTTTTGGTGACCTGACCTAGACGCAACACCACAGTATGGGTCGAGTGTTGAACCTATATCTATTTGGGTTATTTTATTACCATACTTACCATACAGTTTATTAATAAAACTATTTGTCGCTATACTGGCGGAATATATAACCACAGGATTTTTATATATATTTACGACTTTATCCAACTTGGGTAATATATTATCAATATGGTCCCAAACAAATTCTTCAGGTGTGACTATATGTTCTTTGAAGAAATCTAACTCGGATAGGTATTTTGGCCCAACCAATATAGTGGTCCTCTGTTTAAGTAACTCTAAAAAATTTAAAAAATCAACTTTACTTAAATCATGAAATATATGTGAGTTAATCATCTTGTCATGATTGTTACTATTTTCTAACATATCATCACCCCAATTTTTCAAAACCCAAGGACTAATCCCAATATAATAATCAACAGGATTGTTTACAATCTCTTTTAGTATCTCACCCTGTTTTGACATTTCTTTTCCCCATCTTTCACATATTAAAGAATAATGAGGATTCTTTTTAAGAATCAAACCCCATTCACCGTCATTATATCTTGCAAATGAAAAATTTTCATTATTTAATATTTTATTGTAAAAATCCCCATATAAACTTTTTTTTTTAATCGAATTAACTATACTCATATTAATAATTATAGTTATTTATTTTTTATTTATCATGTGAACAAAATACTTATATTTACATTAAAAACATTATGCACCCTATTATTCACGCAAAATCATCGGCCAAAAAATTTGGTGGAACTTGGGAAGAATACATAAATATACACAATTGGTTTGATGAGACCAAAGCTTGGTATGGACATTCTAATCACAGAATGTTTAGACATCATAGTGAGGGTATTTTTGAAATGGAAAAGGTTTTTGGTATGTCATTTGTAAATAGTGATGATAAGATTGTTTACACTCGTTATGTTGGTGAACAACATGTTAGAGAGGATTGTTATAACCATTTACCTTGCGCTAAAGAATGGATAATGGCTTTAGAATCTAAAGAAAGACCTATGTGGATGATGAGAACTTTAGATATTAACATAGATTAAAGTATTTATAGTTAAAAACAATATGACACCTCAAGTAACTGAAGAACAATTAAAAACCCTTAAACTATTTTCATATTATTGCATGTCATATGGAAGTAGTGAGGTTAACATTACCGTTTATACTGAAGAATGCCACCTTGATTACATGGACGACAGTGCGTACAGTGACGACGGAACAACAATAGAATTATATGAAGCAATATCTGACACTTTAGAACATATTTTAGACAAAAATAAGGTCTACAAAGTAATGTCAGATTGTGAGTATAGAGGCACAATTAGAATTAATATTGATTGTAAAGAACGTATATTATTTTTAAACGTATGGGAAATGCAATACACAACATTAGAATCTCAATCAGAAACCACATTAGAAGAAATTAAAGAAGATTATAGTGATGAATTGTATGAAGCAATTGTGAATTTATTTGACCAACTTCACGAAAAAAATGTTTCTGAAGGTTATGTTGATTTTAGTGGTGGTGGTGATAGTGGTGACTGTAATGACTTTGCATACGGAGATTTTGAAGGTCGGATAAATTTAGACGTTAAAATTGTTAATTTCATTTACGAACAATTAGAAAAACACATGGGTGGATGGGAAATTAATGAAGGTTCTCAAGGTCGTTTTATCTTTAATAATGAGTCAAAGGATGTTACCTTAGACTTTTCCGAGAATCGAGAAGAAGAAGTACCAATCTCAATAGATTTTTTAATAAAATTTTAAACCTTATTTTGAGGGGTGATGAAAAGTAAACTCAGTATTATCATCAGTTAAATAATCTTTATTATCAGAAATTATTTTTAACTCAATACCATTTTCCAAATCTTCTGAGAAAGGGCTTGGGTGTACATAACCTTCAGGATTAACAACCATCTTATTTGTACCTTCAACGGTACCTGCTTTATTAATAGTGATGTCAATTTTAATTTTACCACCGTCATTCTTAACGTCTGTGATAGTATAATTAACTTTCTTTCTGTTATCACCCCATCCAAAATCAATAGTTAATAATTTTTTAGTACCAATTAAAGAACTAGCAAATTTATCACCAAAATTAGTTACTCTTTCGGATTTAACATCATCTAAACTTTTTCCGTTAATAAGATTTTGGATTTCTTCCTTTGTTACACTAATAACTTTAGCATCTAAACCTGAATTATATCTTACAGGATTAGCGTGTGACATTTGTTTAGATGTTGATGATGAATAGGTATTACTAACTACATACCATTGATTGTTAATGAATAAATAAACTGGATACCAACCATAAGACTTAACAACATAATACCATTCATTTTTTCTATTAACATCCCAATACCCTTCAATATTAGAACCTTTAAAAGGAATTTTAGCGCTACTGAATTGGTACGCGTTATTGTTTGGCGTTCTTCTTTGTTTAAACTCTTTGAAGTTTCTGAAAGTTGTCTTATCTAAATTCTCGTAATCACCATCAGGTCTGTAGTTCGCGGTATAAATTTCGTAATAGAATCTTGCATCAGATTCAGGTCTCCCCACAAAAGGCATCATGGTTTTAACAAAAGTTAACATTTTAGATTGGTTACCCATATCTTGTTTATTTTTATTAAGATATTTGAATAACCTAATCTCTTTTTCCGACAAAGGATTTTCTCCTTGACCTTCAAGTTGTTCTTTAATAATTAATTTAACAATTTTAACTAAGTCAAACTCAGTAACACGAATTGTTTTTGACTCATCAATCTTAAAATCTTTTTTTAGTTTTATTCTCATAATTCCAACGGCATTTTTGAGCCTCTTATATTCATTAGAATTATTGACAATAGAATAATCATTAATAAAATCATTAATATCTTTAACAATTTCTTTAAGTTCATGTTGAGTATTACATGAAATTATTTTTTTAATTAAATCGTTAAGAATTTCTCGTTTATTCATAAAAATAAATATTGATTTAATTATTTTAAAAATCTTAATTTATATAATGTTGAGTTAATTAATTCACAAACAGTATCAATTTGATTTTGAATATAAGAATCTTTACAACAATCTCTTAAATCATTAACTTGTCCACAAAGGTCTTTAAAATAATTAATTGTGGTTGTTGAGTCTTTATAATCTTCAATATCGTATTTTTTATACCCTTTGAGGATACTATATTTACCTTGGTATGATTCTATAATCCCATCAACCAATCCTCCAATTTCGTCATAATACCCATTTAATGCACTATGTTCAGCAAATGATTTGGTCTGTAAATGTAATGTATGTGCTTGAGTTCTAGAGTGAAATAACAGAGAAACCATCTCAATAAAATCTTTAGTACCTGTTTTTTGTTCAGTTAATAATTCTTGTTGTTTAATAACCTCAAATATTTTATCTTTTAAAATTTCATTTTTCATAGTAATGTTTTCACTATAAATATCTTATCAATCAATAAAATTAAAAGTCTCTATGTTATATTCTTCATCGATTGAGAATAATGTTAGATACAATAATAATTGTTTGTAGATATAGTGTTGTATTACTTTATTAGTTAAACCATTAATATCCTTGGTTCTATAAACTTCAACAATAAAACTGAGGTCATTCTTCCCACTCTTTAACTTTATATCAACAGAAGTTGTGCCTGTTGGACTTGGTAGTTCAATTGGTATTGTCTTATTCTCATGAAATTTTATCGCTTGATTATACATTAAAATTATTAGTCACCAAATCCTTTGTTGAAATTGTTAACTCATTATCCTCAATCACTCGTTCTACGGTTTGTTTAACTAAATTAAAGTCGGCCCAAAAAATGGAACCCTCCTTTAATGGTGAGTAATCATTGTCTACCAAGTACTGAACTACCGTGTTATCCTCGGTAGTTATAAACCCGTGGGCAAATCCTTTAGGAACAAACAATTCATTGTTAGGTTCTACAACAAACTCATAAGTCTTTAGATAGTTAGGTGAATTAGGCCTAATATCAACGATGAAGTCGATTATCTTCCCCGTAATGACCTTAACTAACTTTGACTGAGCGAACTCACCAACTTGAAAATGTAATCCTCTAAACGTAAATTTATTAGGGTTAACACTAATATTACTTTGTACCCAATCTTTACGTAAAACAGATAAGTTACTTTCATCAAATTTTAAAGGTAAAGGTGCAAATGTTCCTCGACTATCTTTGAATACTGAATTATGTATTAATAAACCTTCTTCCATATTATTTATTATTTGTTTAAATTAACTCATTTAAAATCCTAATTCCGCTTTCATAATCATTAATGATTCAGCTTTATCTTTAGCATTTGCATACTGTTCAATTAATTTATCCATTTCTTCAGTATGTTGTGGATGTTCCCCAATTGCGACTGGTGAAGTTACGTAAACTTCTAATCTTGCTAAAGCGTCCATTATTTCCGCTCGATATTTTGCGTCTAACGCATTAAGTAATCTGTTTTGTTTTTCTACCATTTTTATTTATTTAATTATTTTTTTTAACCATTCGGTTAGTTTAGTATTTTGCATTACACCAAATTTGTTTTCATATTTTAAAGAACTTAATGAATATCTTCTATCGTGGCCTAGTCTATCCTCAACGTATTTAAATTTAACATCCTTACCTAATATATCACCAATCATTTTGATTATTTGGTTATTAGTGTATGATTCTCCAGTTCCAATATTATATATTTCATTAACTTCATCCGACATTAATAAGGTTAATATTGATTTTGCGTTATCATCAGCATGTATCCACTCCCTAACTTGTTCACCATCACCATACACCGGTACCTCATCACCGTTTTTAATTGACCTAATAATCTTTGGTATAAATTTTTCGTGGTGTTGATTTTCCCCGTAATTATTACAAGTACGTGTGATTAAATATGGAAACCCATATGTTCTTCCTGCAGACATTACCAACATATCGGCAGATGCTTTAGTTGCAGAATAATATGAACTTGGAATAATGTTATCGGATTCAATTGCTGAATACTCATCTATATCACCATAAACTTCGTCCGTTGAAATGTGTAAGAATTTAATTAGGTTTTTGTTTTTTCTTGCGACCTCAATCATGTTGAAGGTACCTTGTACATTTGATTTAACAAATGGTAATCCGTCTTTAATTGAATTGTCAACGTGTGACTCAGCAGCAAAATTAACTATGTAATCGTAGTCACCTAAATCCTCAGGTATCACATCACATATATCTTTTTTTAAATAATCGGTTGGTAATATAAGATTATTAAGATTACCTGCGTATGTAAGTTTATCAATAATTAATACTTTGTGGTATGTATTTTCTCTAACATAATTTACAAAATGTGACCCAATAAAACCTAACCCACCTGTTACTATAATTTTACTCATAAAAAAACTTTTGTCTTAATAATAAAACAAAAGTTTTTAAATGTAAAAGTATTTTCTAATTATTTACCAATTACTATTTCATCGTAATTTAATTTACCCATACCTTCAGAGTCTTTAGACTCAAATTCGTCATACATATATGTCTTAACAACACTAACAACACTTTGTTCGGCCTGAGCAAGTTTAGTCTCCATCCAATCCTCAAGTTGTTCACCTTGTTCCATTTTTTCCCACATAGCATGTGCTAATGTTGCAATAGTGAATAATTGTTGTTTTGCCATATAAGACCCTTCTTGTCCGTGCTCTTGTATATTTCCTTTTTTAACGCCATTAACTAACAGTTCTAATTGTTTTTCCGAAATAATAATATCTTTAGCCATAATTGTTTTAGTTATAAATATCATTAAAACAAAAAAAAGGAGACCTAAGTCTCCTTTAGGGCCGACAGGTTATGTCAGACACCACCACCTTATTTTTTTAAACAAGGAAACAATATATTATGAGAATTCAGAAACAGGTAAAACTCTAAAACCATCAACATTTTTATTAACAAAATTGTTCTTATATTAATAAAAGACATTTTTTTATTATTCTTTAGTAATTAATTCCCAAACTTTATTAAGTTCTTTTTTATTAAGAATTGTTTCACTAGGTTGTTCAATAGTATCTTTTGAAATTAATTTATCGTAAACACTTTTTACTTTAATTACTAAAAAAACAAAAAAAAGTACTGTAATAATCAACAAAGTTTTAAGAATTTTTTTCCAAAACTTATAGATGATATAAAGTGATGCTAAAATTGAGATTAATAATCCTGTTTCAATGCTCATAATTTATTTTATTTAGTAACTAACGCTTCAATTTTGCTTTTTGCATGGTCAGCCAAAGTGAACTCGTTAGTTGATGTAACAATAATTGAATCCTTTAAAAATTTGTAAGGAATGTTGATTAAGAAATCGGTTCCGTTGAAAAATGTTAAGTCATTTTTTAACTCTAAACATCCACTAACCATCTTCAAAAATAATTTGAATTGGATTCCATCAATGAATGTTTCATTCAAAAGTTTACCAAATTTCTCGTTCTCGATTCTGATGTTGTATGTCTGTGTGTTCATATCCTTAATTGTTTCTACAAATATACTGTGTTTTTTACAATTCTCCTAATTTTTCCACTAAAGAAGTTAAATTAAATTCTTTAGGTACAATGATATCCTTTTTAATAAACTCAATCTTATCGTTAACAGAACGATATCTGTACCCTAAAATAATCTTGGTTTTATTAACATTAGTTACTGTAAAGGTATTAGGGTCGTTTGGAGTTGTTGGTGTACCAAAATCAACTCTAGAAAAACTAAACATGCCAATTAATTCTCTGAAGGCACGGCTTCTTATATCTTGTTTTAATAATCTGTCTTTTTCAATTACCCATAAAGAATCTACATATTCAATTATTTTCTTAGCAACAGTTCTACCAGATTTGTAATATGGACTTTCTTCATTATAACCTAATAAAGTTTTAATTTTAAAACCCAAGTTTTTTTGTTTCCACGAACCTCTTGGAGTAACATAGTGTTCACTAACATCAATACGAATTTTACCTTTTGATACTACTTCAGGTAATTTACCTGTGTATTTAATTTCATAATCAAAATAATTTAATGTTAAAGTTTCAACAGGAAATGAATTAACCCAAACTTTATAGTCCAAAGAATTTTGAGTTTTAACCAATTCAAAATCAGGAGATACTTTAACCATATCGGTATAAAAATCTTCAAAAACTTTTTGTTTAATGTCAATTACCAACTTTTGTTGGTCATAACTTCTTAACGCACTACGCTTAGCGTCTTGGTACTTAGTTTTTGCAATTTTTTTTTGTGTTAATGCGTCTGTCATAGTATCGGTGTTTGTGATTACAAAGATACAAAAAATTTTTAAATGCCACGCATAATTTCTCTATTAATATCTTTTTCTTTAATAGATTCTCTTTTATCATGTAATTTTTTACCCTTACCCAAAACTATTTCCATCTTCAACAATCCTCTATCATTTGAGAATATTCTATATGGGACCAATGTTAATCCTTTAACAAGTTCTTTTTGTAATTTAACAATTTCTTTTTTTTTAAGTAATAACTTTCTATCTCGCAATGGTTCATGAGTGTACGCCATTTTATATTCGGGAATATTCATTCCTTTAACCACTAACTCGTTATTAATAAAAAAACAATAAGCATCAACTAATGACACTTTGCCACTACGAATTGATTTAACTTCAGGCCCAACCAATTTTATACCAACAATCAAAGTTTCAATAAATGAATATTCAAACTTAACTTTACGATTTATTATGCTGATTTGAGTCCCCATAAAGCAAAGATAGTGATTAAAAATTAAAAACCCTAACAATTTTTACACTGTTAGGGTTTAATTATTAACCAACTCAAGAAAGGGGGTCGTTGGGGCTTTGTAGGATATAAATATATTAAACTTTTCAAAAAGAAAAACTATTTTTAAAATTTTATTATAAAAACTTAAGATATTTATTAAATATGATAATAAAAATTAATAACAATAAGTTTAAAGTTAAAACAGTTATTACTCCAAAAGATACTGAAAGTGGTATGATGGGTAAAAAATTTGACAGTTCCTATAATGGTATGTTATTTTTAATAGATGATGGTGAACATTGTTTTTGGATGAAAAATTGTATTATCCCGTTAGACATTATTTTTATTGATAGTAATACCATAACTAAAATACACCATAATTGTTCCCCATGTACGACAGATGAATGCGTTAATTACTGTGGTGAAGGTGATATAATTTTAGAAATTATGGGGGGTAACGCAAAAAAATTAGGATTACAAATCGGTGATGAGGTTAATTTTTAACCTTCATTAATTTTAGACTGTAACACATTTACCAATTCTTTTTGAACCATTTTAGTAAACTTCACATAAGGAGAATCATCTGACTCAGCATTATACTTGTACTTTCCAGCTGGCGGTCTTTTAGACCTACCTAAATAACTAAGCCCCGAAATGTTCGTGATACATTTATGACCACCACTATTAGCTTGAATTAAATCCCAAGCATTAATTGTGACACCATCTAACATTTTCATTTCTTCCTCGCTTAATTCAGTAAAAGGAATTTCCATCATTTTACCAATTTGAGTTAAATGTTCTTTACCATTCTCCATTGTTTTAAAATTGTTACCATATAACGCAACAAAATCTTTAAAGGTAAACCCAACTGATTCAGAGCCAAATCCTTTTGAACCTTCAGAAATCCATTTAATTGTTGATAACGGTATTTGTCTTTCTTGTAATTGCGTTTCCCATTTAGCAAGTACTTCCTGAGCAATCTCACCTAAGTTAACACCTTTTAACTCACGTTCTTTTTTATAAGGATTACAAGACGCTTGAACTAAACCTAATGGCCAAGCAATAACTAAGAAATCAGCATCAGGGTTATTTTTGAAGGGCGTGTATCTATCATAAGAACCAGGTTTCATCATACTACCACCCCCGTATTGAACAATAATGTTACCTTCAATTTTAACATTATGGTGGTTTTTCATTTGGTCAATATAACCTTCTTTGTTTTTCTGTAATTCGGGTACGGTAGCGTAACCTTTTTCAATCATGATTCTTTTTATGTTAGTAACAAGATTCATAAGTGATGGGGTACCAACCATAACAAGTTCTTCTAAAAACCCTGGTTTATTTTTAAACGCCAATAATAACTTATTAGCAACTAAACCTAAGGCAGTTTTGTTTTTACCCAAAGATTTATCTTTATCTAATTTGAATAAATAATTTATTACTTGGTCAACCGTTACTTCGTTCGCCGCGTAGTTAGCTGAGTCAACCATAGATATTAATTGAATATCTTCAGGTGAGAATATTTCATTAGGTGATACCACCTGGGATATTGTTTCAACATTTGAACGTGAACTTCTAAATGAAGTGGATTTAGTATCTTCCGCCCCCGCTTGTCTATCGTGGTGGTCTGTATGGATAACAAACATTGGTTTACCATGAGCAAAATCCACAAGTACTGGCATAATGTCACCTTGAGCATCATTCTTCTTTACCGAGAACTCTTTATCCCCGTATTGAATAACGTGAGCATCAACAACTTTAATACCATTGTCTTCAAGGTATTTTTTCATCGCAAGTGCGGTTGTTACACCATCCAAATCTTGGTGAAAATAAATTTCAGCTTTAGAATAACGTTTAGCTAACTTATTGATATCTCTGATACCACTTTCTTTTAGTAAGTTTTTCATACTAATGCTTTTCCCCCACCTAATAGTGAACCAATTAATGAGGTGAATGCATCTGTTTTAACCGCAGTTGATGCTGATTGTTTTGCAGTAGACAATGATGGTAACTCGGACGCTACAGTAGTTTGTGTTGTTTGTCCTGAGGCGAACTCCTGATTCCATAAATTTTGTGATTCGGGTAATTGAGCGTATTGTTCATACTGTTTTTCAACGTCAGGGTACATTTTTTCAAGCTCATCAGGACCAACAAAATTTCCAACACCTAACCAATCTAAAAACCCCGCATAAAATTTAGTTCTTTTCATCAAAGACCTTGTTGCTGGATTACCACCAAAAATTCTAGGAACCCCCGCATAAAATTTAGCTCCTAAACTTGCATCCGATTTCATAAAACTTAACCAACTATTTTTTCCAGTACCTAAATCTCTAAACCCTCTGAAAGATTGGTCTTTACTCATTTGTTTTAATAATTCCTCTTTTTCAACAGCGCTTAACGCCTTTTCACTTTTTACAATACCTTTACCAATTTCAGTTCCCGCTTTCATTTCTTTTCCGGCTTTACCAAAAATTTGGACGTACTCTTCAATAACTTTTACTAAACCAGAACCTAACAAAGGAACTCGGCCAATAGACCCTTTTAAAGCGGTCACTAATTTCTCACCCCAAGTTGGTGCAGTCTCAACCATCTTAGCAATAGGTCCACTAGCTCTTTTTGCCGTACCAGCAATTTTAACGGCATCACCTGTTAAAGTTGCTGCTTTAAACGCTTTAGCGGCTCCACCACCTAATTTCATAACACCAATGACAGGTTTAGCGATAAGGTCACCTAAATAAGGGATTGCTGAAACAAATGAAAGAATTGCATATAATTTATCACCTTGTCTCCAATAACTAATACCATTAACAATATCAACAACACCTGTTGGGTCAAAGATACCAACAATATCACCAAGAGTATTATACCATTTAGATTCTTTTATTAACTTGGTTTGTTCAGGGTATATTTTTTTTGCAAATTCAAAAACAAATATTTTATCTTCTTTAGATAATTTGTTCCATTTTTCTTCAAGAATCTTATATTGTTCCTCTTTATAAATTTGAAATATCCTGTCTTTTAATTCAGACTCATTAAGTTTCATTCCTTTCATGTGTATTTTTTATAATAAATATCATGAAAACAAAAAAGGGGATATTAAATTCCCCTATTTATTAAATTCTAATTTAAGTTGTTTTTTCTTATCCACAAAAGATTGTATTCGTTTACGAGAAATCTCAGCGTAGTCAGGACTTAGTTCTATACCTATCCATCGTCTATCTAATATTTCCGCAGCAACGCATGATGTCCCGCTACCCGCAAATGGGTCAAGAACTACATCGTTTTTGTAGGACAATATTTTAATTGCTTTTGTTGGTATGTCCATCGAGAAAGTTGCCTTGGTGAGTGATTTAGTATCTGCAAAGTAATTCCACTGACCAAATACAAGTTCCATAAACTCTTTCTTATCTTTTTCCTCATAGACAATTTTTTTCTTTAATGTCCCATCTTCCTGTTCAATCTCAGTTGGGACTCCTTTCCACTCTGGTTCACCTTTAACTTTTTTAATGTGTTGTTTTTTATAAGCTAATATTACACATTCTTTTGGATTATAAATATATGGAGAACTAGGACTCATCCAAGAACCCCATGCGGTTGTCTTACTTCTGTGTGGAGAATCTTCTTCTAAATCCACGATTCCAAAGAATTTAAATCCAACTTCTTTCATTATTTGATAAAATTCTGAAACAAAAAATACTCTACCTCCTCTATCTTGAACATTCACTTCGTAGGGAATGTTAATTGAGACTCTACCGTCATCTTTAATCAATCGGTAAGTTTCTGTTAACCATTCTCTTGTCCAACCCCAATATTTATCCATAGGTAAGTCATCTATGTGGGTGTCATACTTAATTCCGCAATTATATGGTGGTGATGTCACAACCAAATCAATACACCCATCAGATAATGTTTTCATTACCTTGATGCAATCTCCATTTATTATTTTTCCTGTTTCCATAATTTTTAAATTCCTGCGGTTAAATGATAATTAAATCCTTTACTAGTTGTATCACCATATGATTTATAAATTTCATATGATTTTTCATCATATATAATTTCGTTTACTACTTCGACTCTACAACCAACATCATAGACTTTTAATCTTAATTTATCAATATCAAAATCTTCTTCAAGTGGTATATCATAAATTACTTGTTCACCTTTACAATAATTTTCAACAATTAAAAAAGCTTTATTACTACAATATTTTTCTTCGTAATCAATTTTTTTTATATCCAAAACTTCTGTTTCATAAACAACTTTTCCATCTTCATCTTCAACTCTTAAAATAAATGAATCCGCAAAAGGCCCCATAATAGATTCGTTTGGCGAATCAAGGAAACTTTCAACTTCTAATATTTCACATATATCATCGCATTCCATCTCATCTTGTTCTACCCCGTTATCTCGAAAAGTTTCGTATTGTTTTGTGTTTAATTCAAATGGGTAAAGTTCAGCTCCTTTACCAGCTAAAATAATTTTGTAGTATTTCATATTATTATATCAATTAAAATATCCATTACTAACACAGTTGTTAACACTATTGCCACACCAATTAAAATTCCCATTACTATCATCATTTACTTATCAATTTTAAAATTAATACTACATTCAATAACAAACTTACATACACTAAACTACCTATCATATCTTATCTTTTTTTAATTAAACCATTTCTGTAATTATTTGAGCTAATTTATATCCTGCAAATGCTCCTCCCGCGGCCGAACCAGGGAGAACTATAAACTTACCTAAAATTGTGTCATATTTTTTTCTGTTGACAATATACGAAATTAAAACGTAATACAAAATATAATTTATTAAAACTAAAAAGTCCAATTCTTTTGCGACAAACACAACAATAGAATTACCTAAAAATCCCCACATAAAATTAATAAAAGTTTCTCGTAGTAATTCACTTGGTGTTGTAATTGCATCTAAAACTGAAATTTCTTTACTAAGTCCTGTTTTATTTTTCGATGTTTTCAATATGGTGTTGGAGGTACCAAAGTCCTTTTCTGAGGTCTTCAAGTTCTGTATCTTTTCTTTTTTTTCCTGCACGACTAATATATTTTATTGCATTTCCTAAACTAAACCCTAAATCCCAAGCGTCAATAACTTTTATTGCTTCGTATTCATTATTTTTACCAAATTGGTAATGGTCAGGATGATTTACCATTTCTTTTTCTATGTTAACATTAGATGAATTTACACACTGGCAATTACCATCTCCCCCATTTATTGGGTTACACGCACAATTATCTTTCATTTATATTATTAGTTTTTGTTATTAATAAACTATCTGTTAATATTCTTTTTAAGAACTCTAATTTTAAATTTATATTTTCCATTTTATTATATTTTAAAGATAAAAAGGGTTATTTAACCACTCGTTAAACCTTTCAGTGTTAATCAAATTTAATGATTTTTTTCTATTTTTATCAAAAATAGAAAATTCATAATATTCATTTTTTTTATCACATAATTTTTGAGACCCCCGTTTAATTATCCCAACACCCCAATCACAATCAATTACACACATATCTAAATTAGGATTAGTACATCTTAATTTATAAAAGGATTTCCAAACAGTACCATTCCATAGACCCGTTGCTGGAGTATCATAATTTGAATAATCCTCTCTAGCATGATGTAAAGTTGGTGGATTACAGTCATGAACAACAATAATTCCATTTTCAGAAAGGTGATTCAAGGAGTTTGTAATATCCCTTTCAACTTGGTACGACAAATGAAGTCCATCAATAAAAATTATATCCCATTTATAATTAGAATTTTTATCTAAACTACCGGAATCTAATTGTTTAAAAAATTCGTCAGATGTTAATTTATATTTAACATTATTTATGTGGTTTTCAAATCCTGGGTCAACACTATCTTTTAATTCACAATTTATTAGGTCAAAACACTCAAAAGTATTTCTTACACCAATTTCAAGATACGATTTAAAATTGTATTTAGTTATTAAATCATTAATTATTGTAATTCTGTCCATTTCTATTTTATATTAAATCTTATTTTTCATTTATCTTATTAGTTCTTGTTATTAATAAACTCTGGTTTAACATTTGCTTTAGACTCCATCATTTTTTCAGATAACTCATAATCATCATCATTTTTATACTCCTCCAAAAGTTCTTCTGCGGTCGGTATTCCATTGTATTTAGATTTTAAATCATCAAAGTTTTTAGTATTAACATTTGAAAACATATTACTTAATGTAACCGATAATTCGTCAGCCATATCAATAGTATCACTAATTGCTTTGATAACCTCGTATGGGTTTGCATTGGACGCTGGCCGTCTATCTTCAAGATACCCTTTCCATAATTCTGCAACTAACCTTGGAACTCTAATTGAAGCTCCTCTGTCACTTACCCCCCAACTAAATTTATGGATTGATTGTGTCTCATGTTTACCAGTTAATCTAAGATTATTATCTGAACCGTAAACTTCAATATGTTGTTCTTTTCTTGACTCAAGCGCATTGAATAGTGTTTTGAAATAACCTTCACCCCCAACTTCTCTCATCTTTTTTGTTGAAAAGTTTGTATGTAAACCCGAACCATTCCAATCACCCGCAGTAATAGGTTTTGGGTGGTAGTTAATATGATATCCGTATTTTTCAGATAATTTCTCCATCAAATATCTTGACATCCATAAATCATCACCAGCTTTAATTTTACCTTTAGCAAACACTTGATATTCCCATTGTCCCAAAGCAACTTCAGCATTAACTCCGGTAATTTCAATCCCCATATTTAAACATAAATCCATATGTTCTTCAACTAATTGTCGTCCAACAACATTACTACCGACACCACAATAGTATTTACCTTGTCCTTCAATATGACCTCGATTAAATCCTAATATTGATTTCCCAATACCCTCTTGAATAAAATATTCTTGTTCAAACCCAAACCACATATCATTAACCTCGTCACCTAACATGGTTCTATGGTTTGATTCGTGTGGTGTTCCGTCAGGATTCATTACCTCACAAAACACATACACTTTATTATAACAATCATTCTCACGATATATTCGAACGGGTTTTAATATACAATCAGAACTATATCCTTCGGCTTGTTTTGTTGACGAACCATCAAAGTTCCATTCAGGTACTTTTGTTAAATCAGTAATCACACCTTTAATTACTTTTATCTTACTTCTTAAATTAGGTTCTGGTGCATATCCATCTAACCATACATATTCAATTTTTATCATCTTTTTTACTTTATTTTATTTATATAATACTCACTGATTTTTAATTTTATTTCTTCATCAGTTAACTTTTTAATATACCACTCGTAAACTTTAGACGCAGTTTCATCCATAAAAATAAAAGAATCCGCCTTAAATAACATATCTAATTTTTCATTACCTTCTAAGTAATGATTGATGCTATCAATATCAATAAATCTACTTTTGAGCCCCATTATTCTATATATTTAACCGTTTTTTTACTACCACCACTTTGACTGATATATGTTAATACTTTTCTTTTAAAGATTGGTATTAACGTTTCCTCAAGCGGAAATATATCTTTACAAAACATTTCAAAAACAGGATTATTAACTTCCTCATTCTTTTCATATGTTTTAGAAAATTTAGAAATAATTTCTAACATTGTCAAATTATTTTGTGGTCCTTCGTAAACTAATTTTGTAGTTGTTTTACTTTGATTCTTAACCCTATAAACTTTTTTGGTGGTATATTGCCATACATAAACAATATTTTTAGATTTAAAATAAAAAAACCCTGAATTACTTTTAAAATTATTTTTATTTTTTTTTACAACAATATCGACAGAATCATACACCATACTCCAAATTGATTTTGCAAAATTAAAGTAGTAAAATAATTGTGGTTGTGTATTTTTTAAAATCTGATGGTACTCGTCAATTTCTTCGTCCGCAAGAACAGGAATGTCTTTAACTTTTAAATCCGATAATACTAACTCATCATCATTAGTTAAAAATTTTTTATTAGTATATAAAATTTGGTTTTTATTAAGTAAGGTTTGAATATTCCCTAAATGTAGTGATAGTTCAATAAACATTGGATAGACCTCCATTAATTCCAAATGTTTATTTAATTTTTGGAAATAGTCTAATAAAACGTATTGTTTTTGTTCAGCATCTAAGATACCTTGAAATAACCAATCAGTATCCATTATAAACTCAACTTTTTTATGTCTCCCTTTCTTTTCCATTTATTAAAAATATACAAAAATTTTATAAATAAATGAATACTTTTACTCGACTCTCATAATATAAAAATCTTGCCCATTTACGGTTACTTCCTCATAATCTCCATCATACCCGTTCATAATACCCCATCCGTCGCTATCAACAAGTCCTTTAGCTAAAGCGTCTTCGTCAATAAAATTTTTAATGTCAGCACCATATTCTTTAATATAATATATAGGACTGTCTTCAACATCATTTAACCTACTTTCAAGAAGTTCTTCTATCATTTCCTCGGTAGGTTCATCATCAGGTGTTATATTATCTAATTCTTCTTGTAAGGTATCGATGTGGTCTTGTATTTGGTCATACATTCTATGAAATTCCTCAGGGACTTCAGTGTCAAAATCTAAATTACTTTGTCTTTCTTCATATTCTTCAATCTCTTGTTCTAATTTAGTTTTTTCTTCTTCTTGTTTTTGAGTTAATTTAAAATCATCTTCACTAAAATAAACTTCAGAATTTTGTCGTATATCATCTTCAAACCAATCACTAAAGTAACTTCTAAGATAATCAATATCAATGTATTCATCAATAAAACCCCGATTAAACCCATCAAGTCCAACCTCATCAATATAATTTTTAGCGTATATTAACGCCGCGTCATCCATCTCATCAGAGGTCCCAACACTATAAACCATGTTTGTAAACTCAGGGTTTAAGACTTCAAAACTTTGTAACCCATAAGTACTATATTTATGTGGTGATAAGAGGTAAACATCATTATTTTCATTCTCTAAACCTTCAATATCACCCTCTAAATCACTAATTTCATCATATAAACCAGAAACTAATTCAGGTTCTTCAACGTTGTTATATTTGTCTTGTAGTTTATCTAACTCAATTTTTAAGTTAGATAATTTTTCTTGACCCTCTTCGTCCAATACATCTAAACCAACAGAAATTAAATATTTAAATAAGGCATTAGCCTTTAAACCTACATCATCTGTATTATTAATGTTCCATTCATCGTTATCGCGAAGAACATCCATTTCATTTTTCTTTTTTTGTAATTCGGCGGCTAATCTTTTTTGTTGAACCGGAGTCCCGCCATCCCATACATGGTTTTTGACATTAATTTTTGATATGTCACTTATCTTAGTGTTTGATATATCTAAACTACCCTCAACATAACCAACATTCCCTAAAGAATCTGTTGATGTGTTATTTATTTTTAAATTACCGGTTATCCACAAAGGTTTTCCTTGAAACTTTGGCAGTCTACTAATTCCTTGTCCGTGATACCCCGATAACTTTAATAGTTCTAAATATTCTTCTGGTGATATTTTATAATATTCACCATCAACTTCCTCAACAATTCTTTTAATTAGTTGTTGTAACCCCTGTTCAGTAAGTCTCACTTTATTTGCCATGTCTATAAATACTTGAAAATAAAATAAATTTAACTTGATTTTCTTGACATTAAATATTAATTGGTGATATTTATAAATAAGAATAAACAAATCTAAATATTATTACTATGGGCTGCGGTTGCAAAAATAAAGGAAATCAAACTCAACCTCAAACAGTTTCGACCCCTCAACAAAGTAGTCAAAATCAAACTTTGGCTCAGGTTCAAGGGCAAACTACTAATAACTCTTCTATTCAAGAGTCAATTAAGAAAGTTGTTGAGAAGTACTACAATAAGAAGTAATATATTTCTTATTTCTGTTATTAAAAAGGGGTGATAAACACCTCTTTTTCTATTTATAATCTAAATTATTTTTACTATTAATTGGTATAATTATTAAAAATGAACTACATCAATAAATATTCAAATAAAGGAATCGTAAACAGTTTTGCCGATTTTGTTTTAAAAGAGATAAACAAAGATACAAAATACGATACGGTAGTTGAGATAACTGATTGTGGTAAATTCTTTGTAATAAACGGTATGACAAACTCTTCTAAGATATTAGACATGTCTGACGTTAAAGAAAGGTTTTATAAAGAAAACGAATCCTTGTTGAACAAGTACGGTTATGATAATATAAATGTTGTCGACCTAATCTTATACAATAATGAATTAGTTAAGAAGGAAGAATATTGGTTCACCTTCTATAATACTGAAAGACCGTCATTTAACCAAAAAATGATTGACTTTGTTCAATCAGATAATACTGTTAAATATAATTCAGTATCGGACCATAAAGGGTTCATGGTTGAGTTAGATTTTGGTCATGAGGATACAACAAAATTAAGTTACTTCTCTTATTCACCTCTTAATATTTCATCAGAATTCCCATACGGACATAGTTTAAGTATGGGTAGATTATATTTTTATTATTCAGAATATATTTGTAATCAGTTATTCAAAGTAATTAATTCAAATAAGATATTATTCAAAATATCAACGCTTAAAAACCAAGATTACGATTTTAATATAAGAATAATTTCAGATTCGATTTATCAGGAAGAAACAATTAAATCTATGGTATTGGATGTATTTGATTTTAATTTAAATAAATTTCAAACTACCATATTAAACTACGATGTTTCTGAGGATTTAAATAATCCTATTAGTGATAAACCATGGTTAATCCATGATAGAACAAAAGATTTAATTATTTTTTAAACTCGTTTAGAATAGGACACTACTTGGTAGAAGTCTTTTTTACCCTCACAATAATCTTTAATTAAAACTAAAAGGGTTTTAAACATGAAGGCATTGGGCGTTTGTTTTTCACACTTAATAAACAATTCAATCATTGCGGATAAAAATTCAACTGAGAAGACCCCTAAATTTTGTAATAAATCATATTTTTCGGTAAAATAATCGTTATACATTAAACAATAATTATTACGTTCCTCAATAGAGTTGAATGCTGAGGCAACATCGTATATCTCTAACCATTCAGTTACATAAGAATTAACTCCATTTGGATTATGTTCACATTTTAAAAGTAAATCAACAATCCAATGAGTATGTGATGGAGCTCTTAATCTAGATTTTTCAGTTTTGTATTTAACAATAAAATCTAACTCTGGATTGTGTCCACGACTACCCTGATAAATATTAATGTAATTACCGTCACTTAATTCCCAAGTTCTTACAGGATGATGAGTAACACCATTTTTTTTAAAAGTCAAATTCATATCGTAAATACATAAAAAAATCTAGTGAAGGATTTTTATAAATTAAAATGTTCTTTAATTATTTTAACCCCGTCTTCAATTTCATTGAAATCTCTATCAGGAGCAAATAACATGGTCTTAGGATTTTCATCAGGTGATTCAATAATCATAAATGCTGGTACAAAGTCATTTTCGGTAATCTCAACAAACATGTCATATTCTTCCTCATATTCGTTAATATCCCTAACCACATAATCGACATCAAGCTCATTTAATTGTTCTTTCATTATATCACAAAAAGGACAACCCTCCATTGTGAAAAGAATTAATACCTTATCCATTCAATAAATTTTTTGCAATATCATTTATTTGAGACTCCATTTGTAATCCTGGTCTTGAGAATTGTTCTTTACCATTAGCAAAAGATTTTATTGTAGGGATTGCTCTAACACCTAAAGACGAAACAAATTCTTTATTTTTATCAACATCCATTGTGTACAGTTGAACCTCAGAATTTTTTTCTCTGTATTCTTCGGTTAATTTTTCAAAAACCGGTTTCATTATTTTACAGGGTTGGCACCAAACTCCGTGAAAGTCTACAATTATTTTATCCCCATTTTCAATTTTTTGTTTTAATTCTTCCGTTGTAATTTCCATAGTTTATTTTATTTTTTTTAAGTTATGTATAAAAAACTCAACAATACTTTTCTTGTCGGGTTTTGTTAATATAAATATATGAGTACCGTTTTTAAAATACAAAAGAACTCCTGTTGAATCGTATTCATATAACGTGTCTTTACTTAACACTTCACCTTTCTCATTAACAAAGTCTCTGTACCATAGTAAATACGATTTCTTAATCACCGTTTTAATTGCGGATTCTGAATATGGTAACATCACCTCAACAAAACTAGGATGAACACCATACTTTTTGGTAAACATTTCAACACAAAATAAAGGAATTTCTTTCATCTTAAAAATCTAATTCATTAATCATATTTAGTAAATTATTAGGTTCAAAATCATCAAATATACTTTGTTTTAAAGCAACATTATATATCATATCATTATCCCAATCTAATTTAGTTTCACTACCTCTGTTATGAACATCATAAAATTGGTTTGGCCCTATTTCAACTAATTTACTTTTGATTGTTTTGTGACCAAATATAGATTCTATCTCAGGTAAAACAAACAATTCTTTTTTAACCAAGTTATCTATTCGTCTATCAAGGTTTTCTAAAATAATTGACCAATCTTCCCCAAAGTTATAATTAAATTTACCTAATGATTGCACTCTTTTCAATTCAACTACTTTACCACCACTATACTTAATAAAGTATTCAATAGTCACTCTATATTCAGAATCAACATTATCTCTTCTTAAAGATACAATAACTGAGTGTGGTTTTTTAATATAAGTTTTAACACAATTAGACTGTATGAAAGATTCTTTATTATATTCTTTACTAGTGGTCAATAAAACAGGAAAATGAACATTTACACCCAATAACGGTCTTTCAACTTCTGACTTAAACTTCTCACCATAATATCTTTTAAAGTCACCTGACGTATAGAACGCTTGTTTTTCTGACCACTCAAAGTGTTCATCCATAAAGTCTTCGTAATTAGAAGACTTCCACTTAATTGTTTCTAAATTATTTAAGAAATTATGAAAGTTTAAATGGTCATGGAAGGTATTATAATTTATTTGTCCATCTAATACTAACTTGAAGATATCGAACGAGTTTTGGTTTTCCTTGTTAGTAAAATTAACCTGTACGCCACTACCGTTAACCACGGAGTTTTCAATCATTTTTTTAATGATATCGTCATTTTGTGACATTATAAAATTCTTACCAAAAACCTCATAAGTATAAGATAATGTTGTAAAATCACATTGTTTTACTTTATGTAATACACGTTTAAGTTTATCTCCATTAAGACCTGCGTTACTAATAATAGTGTCAATATATTTCATACCATTCTTAACCAACTCAACCTTTTTAGGTTGTGGATTATATAATATAAACGAACTCCAATTGTTTGAGAATTTAATACCCGAATAATCTAAGTATCGTTTATATAATTTTAACTCAGGTGATAATTCAGGGTATTTTTCAGTGCCAGGGATTGAGTTAACAAACAAATTAATAATATAATTAATTAAATCAGACCTCCCCCAAATTTTAGGTTCAATAACTTTTTTATTGTAGTCACCAAATAAAGAATTTATTAAAGAACGAAAACGATTAATTGGGTCTTCAGCAAAAATACACCTTCTAATTTTTTTACGACACTTTCTTTTTTTATGATAGTCTAAAATATAACCCGTATATAATGAATTTGTTGTATGATTAAATGTTAGAAATTCAACTCTTGTTGATAACCTAAAATATTTGGTCGCCTTAATCCTAACTCGGTTATATTCAAATATTTTTAAAGCAATCTTATTATCCTTCTCAGTAACAACAATGGTTCTTCTGTACAACCTTACAGTACATAAAGGATTACCATAGTTTTTAATAAAATCCTCTTCGTCTTCACTAACAGATTCTTGTTTAAATTTACCATAATACCCTCCATCCCAATCATCGGTTGATAGTGTAACTTTTTTCTTTAATGGTTCGTCATCCCCCAATGGATTCACAGTCTCATGTTTATCAAAACATAAATCATTAGTACCCTCGAATTTTATCGTGGTGTAATCCGTCAAAGTATATGAATAAATTTCTTTCATAATTTAAATTAAATGAATGGGGGATTATTACCCCCATTTAAATTAACACATCTCTTCTGCAAGTTCCCAAAGTTTGGTATTAACTTGGTTAACCGCCATAATACTACTTAAACCTCTTAAGGATGTTTTTCTACCTCTTTGTGTTTGATACTCAAGACCACCTTTAATAAACTTCTCTTGTACCACATTGAATACCGTCCATAAGTCATTCTTGTTATCTTCCTCACGTTTAGGGTACATAATCTCCATAACATCAAGAGTTGGCGGTACAGTACCAGTCTTCCAACGAGTGTTGATAGCTTTCTTAATGAATTGAATTTTCTCAGGTAAAGTCAGTTCTTTATTCATCATTCGGTCTACTGACCTTTGGATTACAGGTAACCGTCCCGCAAAACTCTCTGTAAGTTGTTTTACCTCATTTAAATCAAATCTTTGATGTCTAAGGTTGAATGACTCAGAAAGTGACGTAGGTACCGTTAAACCGTTACTACATACTAATCGATGAAGGCCAGCACTAACTGAGAATGTTGCCAATCCATTATGCGAGTTACGAATAATTGCCTCTACGATTGAATCACCAACTTTAGGTAATTCCCCATTACGAAATCTTAATTCGTGAACACCATGTTCACCACGACCTGTTTGTTTAACAGATGATAATTGCCATCCCTCACGTTCAAAATTCTCAAGAATTTCAAATGTTGGTACGAAAACATACTTATCCGACATCTTTTGAGATGGGGACGTTGCAAATACTGCTGGTGCGGTTGATTTAATTGACTCGGAAGTGTATGACATATTTTGTTGTTTTTAAATTTATAATACAAAAGTAATGAATACCATTCATATTACCAAATTTAATTTAAACAAATGTTTCCGAATTTTGTTTTTTGGTGAATTTCGTAAATCTTAGTTTTTTCAAAGATAGTAATTTCACTCTTTCTAAGTTTAACAATTATTTTAAGTATCTGAGGCCTTGTTAAAGAAATTTCTTCCCCATTTTCAACATTAACATAACATTGTTCAGTAACTTTAAAATAAAATTCATTTTTATCCACATCACCGATTAAAATTTTTAACTCTTCAGGGTTTTTATCAAAAAATGATATAAACTGATTAACATATATGTCTACGTCAACATTTCCCATAACATTATTTTTGTAAAAAAATAAGTAAATTAGTTTACATAATAAAACCCACTACCTTCATCAGATAGTTTTTCTTTTAATCTTTCAGGTATTTTAACACCAGGGTTACTATCTTTTAAGTTAATAAACGCTAAACTTGGTATATCAGCAATTGATTCAGGTAAACTTTGTAACGATTTATTTGACGGTAACGCCAAGAAATTTAAATTCTGTAATTGACCGATTGACTCAGGTAATGTTTTAGCGATATTTTGTAATAACAATGCTTGTAAGTCTTTGAATCTACCTAAAGACTCAGGAACTGTTAACGCAATCTCTTCTTTTGATTTGTTATTAATTAATAAGTGTTCTATATTTTCAGGTAAACTATCAAATAATTCATCAAATCCATATAAAGCAACAAATTTACCCGCAGAACTATCAGGATAGTTAATTTCAACCTTATTACCACCTTTAGTTACTAATCCTTTCGCAAATTCAGGTTTGAAGAAGTCTTTGAGTTCAGACATAGGTCCGTTCAAATATTCAACTAAATTAATTTGTCTGTCATGTCTATCCATAAACTGATTTGAAGGGAAATGGAATTGGAATCTTTCTTGCGGTAAACCTGTTTTTTTACCAACTAAACCTTTGTCATCATTTGGAAATACGACATATAATGGGCCATCTTTAATGTATCCATTAAAATAAGTTAATCCAGGTGATGACGTACACCATCTTGATTCTCCTTGGTCGTACTCATGGAATCCACCATAGTAAACCGCCGCGTCTTTACCAACACTACCTTGGTCTTCAATTTTAATCATTGTCCAATTTGGACCTTCATAAACAATTTTACCACCAGCGTGGTTAAGACCTTCTCTTGATTTTTTAGCTTCTTTCTTTTCAAGTTCTCCCCTTTTCTTTTCAGGAATTTGAAAATCTTTTAAAGTATCAAATAATGATGTTACCGTAAATTTATTGATGTCTCTTTGTTCTTGGGGTAAATAGGGTTTAGCCTTTTCAAACTTAACTAAATCAGCGGTAGTTTTATATAAATCCTCCATGAATAATCTTCGACCTTCAACTAAAGACTTTTGATATGCAGGACTTTTAAAATCAACTTCATCATCAGTTTCAATCTGAGGACTAACATAGTTTTTAAGTAACCATTGTGAGTATTTACCAACTTTAACTCTTTCCATATCTTCCATGGATAAAGTGTCTATATCTTTACCTTCAGGTACTCTAGTTGTTGGGTCAGCAAGGATAATCGCCTTTAGGGTTTCAAAATCCATAATACCTTTTGGTTTTTTCCCTGTCTCAATATTTTTAGATTTAGTAGCAGGTTTGACTAATTTATCAAATAAAACCTGAAATCTAGATTGTTCTACTATTAAATTCGAAAGTAATGTTGTTATTCTCATTTTAAATGTTTTTAATATAAATATTCAGAATTAAGAAATAATCCATTATTTAGTAATTCATAATTAAAAGTTCTTCCCCCATGTTTTGAGTCTTACCTTTTTTAGCCGCCGCAGCTTTGGCAAATTCTTTTTTCTCCCATCGATATTTTGGTTCAGGAAACCAAGTGCGTAATAATTCAAAGTCATAATAAGATAAACTAAATTTACCTTTAACATCTTTTAACGCATTGGCTAATCTTTCATGGTCATCTCTATCAAAGTCATGATTATTATAATAATTTTCGGTTCTCCAGTAAGGTGGGTCCAAATAGATATATGTTGTTGGTGAGTCATATTTTTTAATAACATCCTCAAAATCCATATTCTCAACCTCGGTTATCTTTAAAAAATGTTCAATCCATTCAGGTTTAGATAACTTATCTCTAAATGTTAGGTATTTTGATTTATACTTACCTTTTAAGTCAATAAAACTACTCGTTTCAGGTTTACTACCACTAAATACTTGTGTTAATACGTAAGCGTATTTTGCAGCAACAACATAATCGACAGGTTGTACGCTGAAATTATTGTCAAATATTTCAGCTTGGAAGCTGATAAATTGTTCTTTGTAAATTGACGGTGTAATTTCTTCCCCAAATTGTTGACATGGTATTTCGTTAATAGCATCCAACAATAGTTTAGAATTTTTAACACATTGAAACAAGTTATAATTTAGTGGGTTGAAGTCATTATATACGACTTTCTTAAGATTTGGATATTTGGATAAATCCATATTGAAGAAACACCAAAACATCCCCCCGAATGTTTCTACGTATGTCTCCATATCCTCAGGGTAGAAAGGAACAATCCACTTTCCAATTTTACTTTTACCTCCGATGTATGATAGCATAGTTATTTTTTTTAAAAGTATAAGTGAAAAAAACCAAAAAAACAAATGTTTTAGGTATTTTACTTTAAAGTATTTTTAGATTACTTTTGGGTTATAAACTATTTAAATTTAAAAAACAATGGAGACAGTCGAAGGAACAGTAATTGATGAAATCGAAATTAATACTGATAAATCCCCTAAATCAACAAAAAAATGTAGTTCTTGTGGTAAATTCCGAAAACAACAGTGGTTTTTAATTGCAATATCATTCTATATTTTATTTGCGGCAATATACGGGACTATAAAATTAATACACGAAGCTCAAAATTACTTCACAAATTAATTACGGTTAAACCTAACAAAAAGTTTAACAAACATATCACCAACATTATTATACCCTTTAGATTTAACTCTAAGGGGTTTTGATGTATCAAATTGAGTTGGTAATTTAATTGATATATTCCCTTGTGGATGCGGAATCTCTAAATTATCACTGTGTAACCCATCTAAATCAAAATAAGCGTTATAGATTAAATCATCCCCAAGTTTTTCAAAATTATTTTCAGACATCACTTTAACTCTAATAACCAAATTACCATACATACCATCTTTATAATCACCTTTACCTTGTAACCTTAAAAATTGTCCATCATCAATCCCATGTGGTAATTTAATCTTAATTGATTCCGTTTCAGACCTAGTTGTTTGTCCGTGGCAAGTACCACAAGTTTTTTTATAGGCAAATCCATTCCCTTTACATTTGTTACACGTTTGTCTAACCACCTGAGAAAACATACTTCCACCAATTTTTTGAACAATAAATCCATCTCCATTACATACATTACAAGTGTCTCTATCTCCACCTTGTCCAACACAATCATTACACATATGTTGTCTTGAATAACTAATTACCTTATCCCCCGCAATAAACGATTCAAGAGCACTAATCTGAACTTCAATTACTTTATCAGGAACAGTTCGTCTTCTTTGAGTATGAAATGCTCCTTTAAACAAATCTTCAAATGGGTTGAATCCTCCACCTCCCATGTTATTAAAAGGATTTTGCCTTTGATTGTCATATTGACTTCTTTTAATCTCGTCACCTAAAGTATCGTAGGCTTCCGAAATTTTTTTAAATTTATTTTCATCACCACCTTTATCTGGATGATGTTCAATTGCTAATTTACGGTAAGCTTTTTTAATCTCATCTTGTGTTGCGGTTTCATTAACCCCTATTGTATTGTAAAAATTATCCATACTCATTTACTTATATTTGTTTTGAAACTAATTTAGTTAATATTATCATTTTTCAATGTCATACAACTATCAAGTAGTACTGTTTAAGAATAAAGTAAAAAAGAAAATAATCAATAAATTTAAAACACATAAAAAAGCAAATGAGTTATATAATTTATTGGTTGAGAAAAGTAATTCCATTTTTTTTGATAAAAAATATGAAAATGGTTACGAATCATTGTATGAATTAGCATTGTTAGAAAAAACATCAGGAACTTTGTCACCAATGTATATGAAAGATGTTTTTGGTAGACAGGTTAAAGTTGACTTAGACGATAATGATTTCTCAATTATCAAAATATCAAAATATAATTTAGAGGAACTTATTGTTGACTATTCCACCAATACTAGAATAACAATCAATGATTTTATTAAAAAATATTTAGACCCACCTGGTTTAAAAATGATATCTAAATTAAATAATAAAGTAATTGTACAAAACGATGACAATTATAATTTATTCACATTAAAAAATGATGATGATTCATCAAGACTATTAGATAATCTTTCTGAAAATTTCATATCTCAAAAAAGAAGTGATTGTATGTTTGTTAAAGATTATTCAACTGCTCAGAGGAAGTATCTTTATTTAATTTTATCTGAGAAAGGGTTTCCGAAAACCTATCTGTTTCGTCAATCAACAACCCATCCAACAAAAACATAAATTCGGTATTTGAAATAACTATTTTGAATTGTTTATGTGTATGGTCAACTTGTCGAAAGTTATTTTGAACTCTTTTAAAATCTTCTGATTTAAGTTCAAAGGCGATTGCGGATTTTCCATCAGGAAATAAACTGTCAATCGCATCAGCAACTAACGCTAATTTTTCAATTATCCCATCAATACTTTTTTGATTCTCTTCCATAGTGATATTTTTTCAGGGGTTTGAGGTATTTTAGGAAGTATTTCTTCCTTTTTTAATTTTTTAATTTGGTTGATTAAATCAGACTTTCCTTTATCTAAATCAATCTTGTCCTTTGTTAATTCGTTCTGGAACCACTCTAGTACCTTCGAGCTCTTCTTCATCGTATTCAAGTTCTAATTTATTATTTTTTATTTCAAATTGTAAACTTTTTAAGTTTTTAAGATTTTGTTTTTCAAAAATATGTTTTAATTCATCTACTTTATTTTGGAATAATTTTTCTTTCTCTTCTCTTTCTAAATTATATTTAATAATATTTTGAATATTTTTAGATGTGTTTTCAACACCTTCTTCAGTTATTTCAGATACAAAAGAAAAAAATCTATTATCAATAATAGTACTTTCTTGTTCTAAAATTTTATCTTCTTCAATATATTTTTTAGGTAATTTCCATGTTTTAGGAAAACTAACGTCAAAACTTAAATAGTTTTTAAGTTTCCTTACAGACTGTATGTATGGAAGTAATGTTGAAAACTCTTTATATAAACTCATAATTAATTTTTAATAAAATAGGTTATGACATAGGATAGTGATAATCCTAAGTGTATAAGTTCCCACCTAGTCAATTTTAGTTGACTTGGTGGGTTCTGTAATAGGGTACTTATAAACCTAGCAACCGTTCTAATTACGGTCAGAACCGAAAAGATAAATAAAAACAAATATATTGCATTTAAATTATGCATTATTGAGGTTTTTTTCTTTCTTCAAGTATTTCAGTTCTTAGTGTTTGTAATAAATTTTTCAAGTCATGAGCGTTTTTTCTAGCTCTAGTACCCGCACTTTTATTACCTTTAAAGAATTTGGCCACTTCTTGTGACAATTCTTCAGTTAGTGTTTTAATTTGTTCTAATGTTTCCATTTTTAAAATTCAATTAGTTTATTTATTGTTTTATTATAAAATAATTTTTTTTGGTCTATAGTAAACACTATAAAGGTATTTTTTAAATTTTAAGGTTTTTATCCAACACTTTATATATGGTTAATATCATATCTAAATCAGATTTAGTGAAAGATTTTTTGGTGTCAAAAAGGTCGTTGAGGTAACTATCAATAGAATGTCTAATTTTAACGTCACTTTGATTATAAAAGATATCAACAAAAAATGATTGGAAGTATTCGTAGTGGTCGCCAATTGGTTGGAATCTAATATTCTCTTTAGTAAAGTTATCAATTATTTTATTCCAACACCATTCAAAATGTTTGTGATTATCGTCTAACGACATAACAATTTTGGTTTCATTTGCGGTGTTATTCTCACCTAAATAAGTTTCAACAATTAATATGTTCAGGGAATGTGAGAAGTCGGAAAATAACTCTATTTTTTCAGGTATGATATTATTTACCCGAAACCAAATGTCAACATCCTCAGGAGTTAACGGATTTGATATGTAATTAAAAAAATTCTCCATAGAGTTAGTCTATGGAGAAATTATAAGTTATATTATGTGTTTGTAAATTATTGAGTTTTTTGATTGTAACCTATTAAAGATTTCATTCTATCAAACTCTTCATTAATTTGTTTTGCTTGTTTTGGTTCAGTTGACTCTAATTTAGCCATAATTGCACTATCTTTATCTTCACCCGCAGTATCGTTAACAACTGGTTGTGGTGATTTATTGTAGGCCTTTCTCTTAAGTTTAGCCAACATATTATCTTTTCTGATTTTGTTACGTTTTTTGTTCACATCAGATTCCCCCGTGTTAGCCCATTCAGGGTTATTACCTGTTCTTGAAGAACCTTCGATGTTATCTGTTACCCATTCTTCATTTGGATGGATTTCATCGTAATCTAAATTTTCTAACGCAGCAGCAGTAAAGTTGTCAACGTAGTCCTCAACCGCAGTTGATGGGATATATGCTTTCTTATCCATTTTTGCCAATTCACCATTTCCTTTAGGAAACATTTTAGGGTTCATATCAAAATCACCCTTAGAACCGTCTTTTAAATAATCTTTCATTTTTTTAGAAACATCCTTAAGATAGTTATCATTTTCTTTACCATCTTTAGTGTGAATTTGTTCGTATTTTGTAAGTCCTTTAGGTTTTCCGGCACTTTTAATATTATTAGTTTGTTTTTTGCCAGCATTTTCTTCTCTAACAAGTTTTTCTATTAAATCAATCATTTCGTTCTCAGAAAGTTTAACAGATTTTTTACCTTCTTTAGTCTCACCTTTTCTTAACATTTCAAAATCTTCAGAATCAATTTTACCATTTTTGTTTTTGTCAATATTTCTTTGTTGACCTTTTAATTTCTTATTCATTTTACCTTCTTTAGTCTCACCTTTTCTTAACATTTCAAAATCTTCAGAATCAATTTTACCATTTTTGTTTTTGTCAATATTTCTTTGTTGACCTTTTAATCTTTCATTCATTGAGAATTTAAATTTGTCTAAACCCATTTTATTTGAACCACAGAACTGTTGTGTTCTTTTGTCCTCAGGACCAAAATTATCCATATGGTACTTGCAAGCCTCTTTATCTTCTGATTGAGTCTCGTCTTCAATTTCTTCCTCATCTTCAAAATCAACTTCTTCCTCAACATAATCAAATTTACCATTAAGGTCTTCTTCATCATCAATTCCTTCGTCTACTTTACTATAACCACATTCTTCACAAATACCTTCATACATACCACCACCACATTCACATACTTCTGATGATTCATCTAATTCCTCATCATTATCAAAGTCATTGTCAATGTCACCATTGTATTGGAAATCATCGTCTTGGAAATCATCGTCACCATCTTCTTCACCATAATATGGTTTATACGCACTTCGGTCTTTATAGTCGTCGTCATCACCTTCAACATTAGAACTCATTAAGTCATTTAAGTCTTCATCTGACATTTTATTTAAATTTAACTTACCAAATTTAGGATGACCATCATCCATACCACCTAATTCATTTATCTTGGTAGTTAACTCATCGGTTCTTTCCTCTAAGGTTTCTTTAACCAATCTAGCGACCAAATTATCAAGGTATTTGTTATTTGTGTTTTTCATTTTCTTGTTTTTAATATAAATATCTAAATATTTCAGTTTATTTGTTAGATTTACTATTTTCATACTCATAAGATAGTATCGTTTTAATCACGTTTTCACTTATGTTATGTTTTTTACTAATATTTGTAATCACTTTTTTAACAGTATCGTTTTCAAATATTTTTAAAGCTTTAATATCTCCTTGATTACAGTATGGGAATTTTTTACACTTCTCTTTAACTTGGACAAACTTACCTCCAGGTATTTGAGGTTTAGATTTACCTCTCCAATCTTTTTTACTTGTGGATTTTGCCCAAGCCGCATTGGTTTCATAAGCACCTGAAGATGATGAACCTGTAGCTTCTGTCGCCTCAACTTTTTTAAGTTTTGGTTTTTCATCCGAAAACATAGTTAGTTTTGGGGCTTTGAACGTATTTTCTTCCATTTCTTTTTTAGTTGTTGAGAATAATGGCGCTGAGAATCCTCCCGCAGAACCTGAACCTGTTGATTCTGTTGATTCTGTTTTTTTTTCACCCATTATTGGCATTCCCATAGTTAATTTGCCTATAGGTTTTGTTATTTTTTTAGTACTAACTAACTTATCGGTAAAACCTTTCTTTAATGGTTTACGAATAATCTCTTCTTTTTTGTTTTTACTTTCAGGTATACTTCTAATAAAAGAGTTTGCAGTTTGGACCGCGTCTGAACCTTGTGAGAAAACACCTGTTTTACTCATTTCATCCGCCATTTTAGTTTTTAGGTCACCAGAATATGTTTCTTTAATTTTCATGTTATTTAATAATTAATAAAAGTGATGTTGATATAATCCCAACTAAAGTTCCTAATTTATATAAGGAAGTGGTACGTTTAGAACTTTTTAATTCTTTACCTAAACTTTTAGATAACTCGTCAGATATTTGTAATTGTTTATCTTTTTGAGTAATAACAAATTGGTTATTCTTATCTTTATCTCTCAATAAAGAAATGATAGTGTCTTTTTGAATTTCTCTTTCTTCAAGTTTAATAATTTTATTTTGAGTTAATTTTAACTCTTCTTGACATCCATCTAGCCTAATCAAGTCTTTCACAATTTGTTTAGCGACCTCTTTAGTTAAAACAACTTTAGTGGTGTCTGATTCTTTATTGGTACCTGTTTGCGAAAAACAATTCAAGTTCGTTAACGCCAAAATTGTCAGCAGTATTAATTTTTTCATTTGTGTTATTTTTTACTATTGTTATTGTATTATCAATATGATGAATCTCTTTAGTAACATTAACAATTTTTTTGTCAACTTTACCAATTTTTCCATCAATTTCTTTATTTACCGTTTGGACAGAGTCTACTTGTACTTGAATTGTCTTTATCTTATCTTTATATGAATCAACATCCGTTTTAATACTGTTAGTGTTGAATATATTCCAAATTGCCAATACGGCAATAATTAATAATAAAATTGTTTGTTCATTAAAAAATTTTTTCATTATTCTTCGGTTTTTTTTGTTTTTTTTCTTGATGCCATAATTTTAGCCCATTTTGATTTAAACTTTTCATAAAAAGTTTTTAATTTATTAACCATATCTAAAAATTTATCATCCACCTTAATCATTTGTCCATTAATATAAACTCCATTTTCTTCGCCAATTGTGAAAAAAAACTCAATATCAAAATCAATTATTTTACCCGACCATTCAACATTGTTTGGGAATACATTTAACTTATTAAAATCAACTAAATCAGAAACCTCAGCAACAAACTCATCCATAGTTTCTTGGAATGCAGTTTTTTCATCAGTTGTTAATTCTAATTCAGTTTGGGTTTTACCATGTAAAACCAATACACCACCAGATATTCTATACCCTTGTGTTTTATCTTTTGAGGATTCTGTATTATCATCTATTTCGTCTTCAACAGATTGTGTAATATTAAGTTTTTTAGTAACATTATCGTCAGTCATGTCAACACCTTGTTCGGTTAATACCCCATATTGTCTACGGATATCTTCATTAATAGTCTCATTATTTAATAATTTTCTAGAGGCTTTTAATAAATTTTTAATTTCATCGTGCGAATTATTCATTGTATTTTAATTAATTTAAATATTATTTTATTTTATAGTTCTTAATGTAAGCTTTTTCGGCAAACTCTAAAAATTTATCCCCATAAATTTTAACTAATCGGTTCATAATTAGTTGTGGATTTTTTCTTAAATACCTTAAAACATCATTTGGGACTTGGTCTTCATATTTACCAAACATACCTTGTAGTTGTTTTTCTCTTGGTATCATATTAACATTAGGTTCAACCGTAAAATTATTATCATTAAAATCATCTTCAGATTCTTCTTCAGCAATAAATTTTTTAATAAAATTTATTAATTCAGATTCATTTAATTTAACAATTTTTTTCATTATTAATTTTTTTTAAAAATTTTTCAAAATTAAAAGATGGACTAACATCAGTAAAATTCAAATCAAAATTACTTTTAGTAACCACACCTTCATATTTTTCAATACCATTTATTTTTGTGTTGTGCCCAACAATAATTGGTTTTATAGACATTTCTTTAAACAACATATTACACAATATACTTGTATTCTGTACTTGGATATCGGTATAAGGTTGCCAAAAAAAATAGTCTCTCCATTTTTTCTCAAACACATTACCTTTATAAATATCACCAATCCAGTTAACGTAATAGTCTTTTAACGGTTCTTTTTGTAACCATCCTAAATTTTCTAATGAAATGATAATTGAATTCCTATTAATATTAGGTTCTTCAAAGTATTGGGTGTGTTCCGTATTGTCTAATAGTTGTAATACTTTTCCATCCATAGTTATAATATAGTTTGGGATTTTAGGATAATTTCCCGAGTATCTATACTTAATAGAGTTTAAATAATCTGTAACGTTCCTTGAGGTGTGGGTTAGTATTATTTGATATTTTTTCTTTTGTTTACCCTTAGGTTTAAATTTCTTGTAGTTAATTATATCAAACATAACATATAACTTAAAATTTTATTTAGTTATCTTAATCAGGTTTTATATAACTTAATCTTTTAATATTATCTTCAGTTGTTGTGGTTGTTGTGACCTCAACTTCTTTAATAACCTCAACAAATACTTCTTTAATAACCTCAACTTCTCTAATTACTTCAACAGGTACTTCTTTAATAACCTCAACAAGTACCTCAACAATTTTCTCCACTTCTTTAATAACCTCAACAGGTACCTCAACAATTTTTTCAACTACAATTGTTTCGACTTGAGGGGTATAATGTGTGGTATGATGTGTTAAATAACTTTCAGGAATCTCAATCTCATCATGTATAGTATCATGTATGGTATCTTCTTTGTGAGGGACATTGGTGTCCCTCTCTGAATCTTCTTTAATTACTTCAACAATTTTTTCAAACACTTCAGGTTCAACAACAGTCCTATTACCTTCATCGTATTTAATGAAAAAATGTAATGAGGTTAAGGATATTATTGGTAATAAACCACCTTCTAAAAATGCTAACCATCTTTTCAATGATACAACATCTGTAATGTCAGAACCTAAACCTTCCCATATTGGGCCAGTAAGTTCTACCCAAGATTTGAATAATTCCCCGTTGGAGTCAATTTCTTTATAAGAAAAAAATATATTACCAATCATTTGTACAAAAGTAACTAACCCAAACATAAACCACACCCCACCTTTAATTCGATTTGTTGCCGCAATCAATGCCGTCATAGCACCAATCTCTATAGCTATTGATAGGTAGATTGCCCAACTAAGTGGATTCGCTAAATCATACCAAGAGACTACGTGGGAAATAGAAATAATCCCAACTAATATAATCGGGAATAAAAACATAGCCCTAATTGGGTTTGATTTAATCCATGAAAAAATTATTTTCATTTATCAAGTTGAGATATTTCTTTATCAATTTCTGTCTGTCTGTTAACATCCATAATTTTTCTATCAGTAGATTGAATCATTCTTTTTTCAGATTTAAGACCTTCAATCTTAATTTGTTTTTGTAATTCAAGTGATAATGAATCTACTTTAGTGTTAGTCTCCACTACACTTTTTTGAACTTTTTCAACTTTTCCATTAGTCGAACAAGTTTTAAAAAAGATAATTAATATTAATAATGTAATAATTCTAACACCCCAAGTGTCAATAAAATTTAAAATTGCTTTCATAATATTTTGTTTTTTTTATAAAAGTAAAAAACCTTCTATCTTAATAAATAGAAGGTTTTCTTTTTTTTACATATAATCGTATAAACAATCACTTTCATTTCTTATTTTCCTTAAAGCCTTTTGTTTTATCTGACGAACTCTCTCCTTTGTTAAGTTAAAATCACCACCTATATCCTCTAAAGTTCTTGGTGTCCCTGTTAATCCAAAATAATCTTCAATAATCACTTTTTCTCTTTCATCTAAAAAATCAAGAAGATTTAATAATTTTGACTTTAACATATCCTTACTATTAAATATCTCATCAGGCATCTCCGCTTGGTCATTCTTAATAATATCAATTAAAGTATCGCCATCTTCGTTAATATTCATATCCAAATCAATCATCGATGGTAGCCTTTGGAATTTATCATCTAGTTGAGCACCATTAGATTCAACCTCTTTTTTTGCTCGATGTAAATCTTGAACAACATTAACAGGTAATCTAATTGTTCTTGAGTTGTCATTTAAAGACTGTAAGATTGATTGTTTAACCCACCAAACCGCATAAGAAATAAATCTAAGGTTTTTAGACCAATCAAAATTATTAATGGCTTTCATTAACCCTAAATTACCTTCAGCAATTAAATCAGGGAAATCTAATCCTTGATTTTGATATTGTTTTGCCACTGTAATTACAAAACGTAAATTACCTTCTAAAAGTTCTTTGTGAATTGCATCTTTTTCTCTTTGGGTAATACCCTCAGTAGCTATCATCTTTGCAAGTTCTCTCTCCCTTTCAGGAGTCATAACTTTTATTTTACGAATGTCCTTAAGATATATTTGTATCTCTTCTTGGTTAATTGAAATTGATGAGCTTTTTTCTTTCATATTTTTTATTTAGAGTATTGTTTTAGCAAAGATAGTTCTTTTTTTGTTAATGATACAAGGCCTTTATCATTTATTTTATCAAGTAAGTCATCTAAAGAAGGAACTGAAAGTTTAGATTTAATTTTTTTAATCTCATCCTCATCATCGTCCTCATCATCAATTATCTTATCAAAAAATAAATCAACTCTACTTTTTAATTCTTCACTTAACGTTTTTTGTGACTCAGATTCAAAACTTGATATATTTTTACCAACATTTTGTGTAAATAAGTGGTTATAAATATCATCCGAAAAACCAACTGATATTTTGTCATGGTCATATGGCAACAACATATAAACAATTTTACTTTCACAAAACATTATATCCATATATTCTTTAATAACCGAGAAATCATCTTTGGTATCAAAAGTAAATATACCAGATTCGGGCCCATAATAAAATTTTATATTTAATGAATCGGATATGACCGATAGTTCCTCAGCTAACGATGTTATAAACTCTTCCTGTTCATCGTGTTTAGCAAAGACAAATAAAATATAACTAGTTAATTTATCATTCATATGTTTTTTTTACAAAATTACAAATTATTTAGTTAATATCAAATTATTGTGACACAAAACTAATATTTTCTTCCTTCCTAATCTTAACCACATTATCAGACCAGTTGGTCACCAATGGGTTATGTGTTATAACAAATATTTTTTCAAAATATTCTTTAATCTTTGTAAAAAACTCGGAAACCATATCCAAGTTATCGTTAGATATTTTACCAAAGACTTCATCAAATACCACAATATTTGGTTTAGGTAATGAACAAATTTTACTTAATACAGCTCTTAACGCTAAAGAGGCGATTGTTCTTTCGTAACCTGAACCTGAGGCCATAAGTTTTTCTACCTGAGTATTGTTATCAATCATCAGGAACTCAACTTCGTTCTTATCATTAATATTAACTTCCAATCTGAAATGAGAACTATTCTCCAACAACCTTTGTAATTCAGAATTGATTAACGGCATCATCGTTTTCATAATCATTTTTGATACTCCGTTTTTACCATATATTTCCAAATAAATTTTGTAGATTTTTTCTCGTTCCGCCTCTTCACCAATCTTAACAATTGTTTTTAAATTTTGTTCAATCTTATCTTTATACGTTTGGATTTGATAATCGTTACTGTTTATTTTTTTTGTTGTGTTACTTTTTTCAACATCAAGGTCATCTAAACGTAACCCCGCTTTAATTAATTGGGTTTCAATTTTTTCGTTGGATGTTATCTTATCCTGTAACTCATTATATTTTGTTAACTTCTCTTGGAGTCCTTTAATTTTTAAATCAAACGATTCAATACTAAGTTCGTATTTTTCTTTTATTAGTTTGTTTTTTTCATACTCATCAAACTCTTTTTTAAGTTGTACGAAACTTTGTTCTTTGCCTAATAAAACCTGCATTAACTCCGAAATTTGGTCTTTATGCTTAATATAACCATCAAGTTCGGCAATTTTAGATTGGGTAATTGATGCCATCATTAAATTAATTCCACAATGTTCACATTTAATTCCGCCATCAACAGAACTCTTCAAATCCTCAATAGTTTTTATTTTATGGTCAACCTCAACTTTTTTCTTATACTCCTCATTGTAGTCTTCTTTAACTTTATCATGTTCATCCTCATGATAAAAAGATGATGGTTCAACAACTTTTATTTCGGAAAATTGTTTTTCAACACCTTGTCTTTGACTTTTAAGAGTTGTTATATCCAAAATTACTTTATCAGGGGAAAGTAAACTGATTTCTTTATCAATGTCATTATGTTTACTCTTTAACAAATTATCTTTGTATTCCTGACCTTTAATGATTCTCTCCTGAACATTAATTAAATCTTTTTGGAGTTGTTGGTTCTCTTCATTAAACCCAACTATTTTAGAATTATAATCTTCATTATCGGTTTTTAACTTTTCACTACTATAAATGTTAGACATCATTGATTTTGAGAAATCACTGTAGATTTCCTTTCCCTCCTCTTCTTTCTTTTTAAGAAAATCTAACCCCATGAATCTTGACAAAACTTGCCCTCTAGCAGTTGGTTTAGAATCAATTAAATCCTCTAAGTTAGTTGCAGTAGTTAAGATTGTCATTAAGAAATCTTCTTTAGACCCAATGGAAGTTTTAATGAACGCCTCTGTTTCTCGTCTTTGTTCTCCTGTAAAGTTTTGTAAACTACCGTCAGACAACTTTTTAAAGAAGTCCAATTCAGTTTTAACATTCCACTCTCCCGCCTTAGATTTTTTTCTTTCAATGTGTCTAACAATTATATATTCATCACCATCGATAATGATTTCTCCTTTAACGGATACTTTATTCTTATCGGTGAATCGATTGAAGACCTCTTCGGCTTTGGATGTTTTAGTAGTCTCATTAAAGAATAAGAACAATAATAAATCCACAGTTAAAACTGTTTTACCTCCAAAATTTGGTGGGTTAGACTCAACTACGGTAATCCCATCACATTTTTCAAAATCCAATTTCTGATTCTCACCATATGAAAGGAAATTTGAGAACTCAATGTTCTTAATGAACCATCGTTTAAATGGGGTAACTTCACTGTTATTAACCAATAATTTATTATCAACAATCCCATCAAGATGAATTACCTCATCAAAATACTTCTCTAAAGATTTAGATGTTAGATATGTTTTAACTAATTCAGACTGATAATTCTTATCCAAGATATTAAAAGATATATCAACAGTATGAGCGACATCATCACTAACCTTAGTCTTAGTAATAACATTTACATTAGTCGTATTGTATTTCTTTTGGAAATAATGTCTAACACTTTTAATCTTTTCTTGAGTAAAATTTTCAGCATAATCATCCCATACAACTTGTACATATGGATTATCAAAAGTTTCAAACTCTAATTCACTATTCATTATTTTATAATTAAATTCTATTGGTGGATTAAATAAATCCATTCTATTATTTTTCTAAATCAGAAATTTCTATTTTTTCAACTTGTTTTTGTTCAAGGATATTTTCAATTGGGTTATTCACCACCTCAAAAGGTACCTCAACATCTCCAACTTTAACATTTAAATTTTCTGTTTCGCCGGAAAATTTAGATTCTAAGTCAGTTAATTGTTTACTGAACATGTCTTGGTAAAGTTTTTGCATTTTTTTTTGTTCTCCCTTAATTTTTACGTTTCTCGCTTGAGTTTTTTTTCTGTGTTCTTTTGCTTTTTTTCCCATTTTTTTGTTTTTTATTTATAAATTATTTAGGTCGATTTTCTTCGAACCATTCTATTATTGCATTTATCCCCCATACAAATCCTGAGGCTATCATACCATCAAAAAAGAATGATGTAATATTTGTACCAATCAATTCATGTGATGGTGAGTAATAACATAATGAGAAGAAAAATCCAACCCATGTACTAGTACACATCATACAAGATAGTAAATCCGATATGAATTGTCCAATCCCGTGTAAAGGTACTAATTTATTACTTCCCCATTTTTTGAAGAACTCTCTCATTCCTGCGAATATGGAACTGTACACAAGTATGTTACTCATTCCATAAGCGGCGATTAACCAAATTAAAATTGCCATATTATATGTTTTTTGTTAGGTTCGACCCTTTCATATAAGCCGCCCCTTGATTTATGTTTATTTGTTCTAATTTTTTGATAGTCCCCTCAAGTTCTGTTATCTTACTATTTTTTTCTGTAAGTTCTTTTCTTAATTTATTCAATGTGTCTTGTAACATTAATGACTTATCGTTATTTGATTGGGTAATGACCTCTTTAATAACTTCAACAATTTCAGGTGGCCTGTTTTCCAACTGTTGTATTTTTAACAACAGTTCATTTATTTGAGTATCATCAGAAACTTGGATGATTTTTTCAATTATTTTTTCAACAGGAACTTCTTTAATAACCTCCACAATTTTTTCAACTTCTTTAATCACTTCAACAGGTACTTCCACCCGTATTTCTCGGATTACCTCGATTTCTACACGTTTTTCCTGAATCCCACCCGTTTTTAAGTCTTTTTCACCATCATTAAGTGTTTTACCTGAATCTCCCCCAATAAAACCATACTTTTCAATATGAAATCCATTCTTAAAACATTTATTAATAAACCCATCAATATCCAAGATTTTATTTAATAAACAAAAATCATAGATTTCTTTAGTGTTATTAATATCAATATTATACATTTGTGAGTTTTTCTTTTCCATTTATAATATCCTCAAATGATGTTATTTTAAATGAAAGATAAGGTTTTGGATTAAATAAATCTTTATATTTATATTCCTTCTTTTCAATATCATAAATACCATATCCGTGTTTACTAATACTTTCACCTAAGTTATTCTGAATTGTTGAACCAATCATATAACCTTTACCCCCTTTAATCTGGAACTCAGCTCGTTTGTGAATATCACCACACAATACGGTTTCCAACCCATCAAACTTTTCAATCTCATACGCTTCCTCACCAAACTCAAATCCAAGGTCTGTTTTTAAACCTGAAATAGGACCATGAAATAAACCAATCTTTCTTCCCTTACCATCAATAATATCAGGAGGAATATTTCCTTGGTATTGAGAATAAACACACCAACTAATGTTATCATCCTCATACACACCTCTATCTCGGTAGTATACAATATTATCATTATTCAAAGAGTTAATGATAGGTGTAAGAGCGTCTAATCTTTCGGTATTATTTGTTAAAAAATCGTGATTACCAGGTATAATAATTGTTTTAGCAATGTTAGAACATTCTGTTAAAATCCAAGCAACAAACTCAATAAGTTCTGGAGTTAATTGATTCTTACTGTGGACCAAGTCTCCCGTAAATATAATACGGTCAGGAGACAATTCTTTCCATTGTTCAATTGCGGGTTCTAATATTGAACGGTATAAATTGTGGTCCTTATATAATCTGATATGTAAATCAGAAAAGTGTACTAAAGTTTTAATCATAATATTGAAAGGTATCGGTCTCCTCTATCACAAAGTATAGTAAAAATGTTTGTCTTATCAAACTTTTGTCCGTATTTAACTGAAGCCAAAACGTTTGCTCCCGCAGAAATTCCAACAAAGATTCCATAATCTTTAGATAATCTACGGCTCATTTGAGTTGCCTCTTCTGTTGATATTGTAATTATGTGGTCAACAAAATCTAAATCAACCATAAACTTAGAACCGTCTCCGATTCCCTGAATCCCATGTAATCCTGATTCTCCTCCACTCATTACTGGTGACTCTGATGGTTCAACCGCCACAATTTCCATATCATAATAAAAATTTTTAAGTGTTTCTCCCGCCCCCATTAGTGTTCCACCAGTGCCAGTTCCTAATACAAATGCTGATGGTCTAATTTTATTACTAATTGCCTGATACATTAGTTCAACACCTGTTCCCTCTTTATGAGCCTCTACATTCCAAGGCGATGCAAATTGATTTCCATTAAACCATCCATTTTTTTCTGCCAATTCATCTCTTAATTTAATTGCAGAATCAAAATCACCAGGTCCAACTTCAATAAGTTCCGCACCATAAAGACGTAACATTTTTTTACGTTCTTCACTCATGTTAGATGGCATTACGATAACACATTTAAACCCCATTTCAGCACAATACATTGCAAATGAAATACCTGCGTTTCCACTGGTCGCTTCAACAACGGTGCCTCCTTTGGATAATAAACCATTCTCAACCGCTCTATTCAAAATGTTTTTGATTGGTCTGTCTTTAACAGAACCTGATGGGTTCATAAATTCAGCCTTACCCCAAATAATAACTCCATCAATATCAATAGGGATAAGTGGTGTTTGACCCACCTCTAAATAATTTTCCAATTTAAATTAAGTTTAATCGTTTAGGGTAATCTTTGTTGTTTTATCAATCTTACGTTGATTATACAACACATATTTTAATAATTTGTATCTTAATCTATATAACATATCAATCATTTTTACTTCTATTAAATGGTTCTTTCTTAAAGAAATATCCGGAGATATCAACATACCTTAATAGTTCAATATTACCTTCAACAGTTGTTGTTCCTTTTGATGATTTAAGCATTGCAATTTTGTATCCAAAACGGTTCGATAACCATTTAATTAATAATGCGGGGCATCTTTTCATAATTTAATTGTTAGTAGTAACAGATTTATCAATTTCTTGTAATAAAACACCAATCATCTCATCAACTAAACTAACACCGTTTGATGCCAACGCAACTTCATAATCATCAACATTAATTTTTGCCTTTGCTTTTTTATTACCATCTGTTATGGTAATTTTAATCTCAAAATTTTGTTCCGGTTTTGTTTTCTTATCTACCGGTGGTTTATAACCAAATTCTTTTTCTTGTCTTAACTCGTTAAGTGTTCTTTTTTTCATTTTTTATATTTTTAGTAATTTATTTATTATTTCATACCGTCTTTTAATTCTTTCTCTGCAAGAACACTACCTAAAAATTGGTTTTCATTTTCTAATAAAATAATATATTCTTTCAATACCCTATTTCTATCTTTTTGAGATTTAATTTTTTTTAATTGTTTTCCTATTTGAACTTTTATGGAGTCTTCAGGTAATGATAACCATAGAGTGTCTACATGGGGATTTTTTTTAAGACTGTCAATTATTCTTTCTTTATCTTTTATTACTCCACTGAATTTGGTATTCGCTCTATTATTAATAATGGATGCAAATATACCAATAAGAATTGATATACTAATAATGATGGTTAATAAGTTTTTCATAATTTAATTGTTAGGTTTAACCGTTATTGTGTATTTTCTAGTATAACTAGAATCCTCGTTTTTTACTAACACACCTAAAGTTGGTGTAAATGATTCTGGGTCATACATAACTGGTGTAATAACAACATTTATGTTAGCGTTTTCTAATTGGGTTTTAATTTGTTGAGTTATTGACAACTCATTAATTTCTTGTTTCATAATTTTAATTTATTTATTCTATTGTTTTTTCAACATAGGTTGATGTTTCACCTTCAGTGAATCCTTTTTCAATTAATAATGGTAATGACCCTGGTTTACACCAAGCATATACTGTATATCCACTATAACGAGTTTTAACATATTCCCATCTAGTATCCCACAACATTCTAAAAACACCTTTTAGTCTATGTTCCTCATGTACCCAAGCATCTAAGAATTTTATTTTATTACTTTCTTCTCGTTCCATATATATGTGACCTATAATTTCACCATTTAACATGGCAATCCATGTTTCAAGTTGTTGAGCATTACTCTTAAGGTGTATAACTTTAATATCTTCAATCATAATCACATTACTATTTTTTGTGGATATCCCAAATCATATCCCTTAAAGGATTGTTTGGTACCGCGTTTGGTATAAATTCATTAGATATCTTATTACCACCCAATTTAGGTAAATCATCCTTAACTTCTTTCATTTTATCTTGAATGTTTTGAATGTCAATTTGTTTAATTGTTGTCCAACATCTATTTGTCATAAACCCATCTAACCAAATGTAAAATTCTTTATAGTCCATCTTAAACTAAATTAGTATTATTACCTTCGTCAAATAACACAAAATCCGCATTAACATGCCCACAGTCATCACATCGGTATGTTGGGAATGGAACTAACGTATCATCAAAACTACCAGTCATTAGTTTAGAAACTTTTTTTATCAAAACAACTTCTTTAAAATATTTTGAGGAACATTTTTCACATTCAACAGTTGGTTGTTTTTTAAGGTCAATTTTTGGTTTTAAAATATCTTCCATTTTATTTAATTATATAATTTATTGTTAATCCATTTGGAATAAAATAATCCAAAGTTGTGGTATGTACCCATACCAATGTTATATTATTTTTCATAATAAAATATAGTTATTTTTTATTTTTTAGTCAAATATTTTTTCATATCCATATCTAATATTGTTTGTTGGATATCTTTGGGGATTCTAAATTCTTCAAATGTTCCGTCATCTTTAACCAAAACAATAATACACCCATAAACTTTAATGTTTTCGTATTTACTCCCTTTTAACATTTTAAGTAATAATTTACAGTAAAAAGGTAATTGTGTTGAGTAATGCCCAAGTGCAGTATCATCTAATTTTTCAAATGGAGTTTTCATTTTTTTAGTAAAATAATTAGATTCAAAATTTTTTGGTTTATTTGTCTTATAATCAGTACATATTAATCCAATATCTGTCTTATCTTTGTTTTCAATTAACCACATTTTATCAGGTGCTCCAGTATAACCAAGTTCATAATCACCAAGAATTAACTCAGTATCTAATAACAAAGCCCCCCGGTCTTTCATAGTCTCTAAAAAATTAGTTCCCGCATGTACCATTGAGTCACTTCGTAATATTTGTTCAAAATCACATTCAAATTCTGGCTGTCTAACTTCTTTTTCTAAACCAAATATTTCTAATGATTTTTTTTCTAATAAAAAGTGAACTCTACTTCCAACATTTATTGAATAATCAGCCGCAGATTTCCACTCATCAAGTAATTGTTGTTGGACTTCAAGGTCACCCTTAGCCTTTCTTAAAGAGATACCTTCACTATCAAACTCCTCGTAAAAATATTTCATAACCTTACTCACCGAAGGGTAATCATCTTTGATATTACCATCTAAATCCTTCATGTAATATGTGTGAGTGTCCTCAACAAAGGTTAAATCTAACTCATCTCTCCTTTTCTGTAAAATCTCTCGAATTTCTTCTGCAATCTTATTTAATTCCATTTTTTTTATTTTTTTTTTGTTTTAAAACCCTCAAAACAATTCCCACGGGAAATAATATTGGTAAAAACGTAAATAATATGGTATAAAACAACCATTGACTGATTGGAACTTGTCTAACCATTATCTCATGTTTATCCCCATATTCTTCCCAAAGTATACAAAGTCGATGACCACCATCAATAAGTTTAAAATCTTTTGATATCTTAATATCACTAATATTCACATCGTAATTCTTAATAATTTCATCAACCATATCTAAATTGTCCGTCGTCCAAACAATACATTCAGGAGCTTTGATATCCCCAACTTTAACTTTAATTAATTTACCAATTTCCATATTAAAACTTCATAGTATAATAATAGTCGTTAATTTCACCTTTTAAATCACAAACGTCTTTATCTTTTGGTAATTTTAATAGTTTTATTTTACCATATAGACCACCACCGTTTAATTCTTCGTATAATCTAGTTGAATTGTCCCAAGCGTCACCATCCAATGAAATTATTATATTTTTTTTTGCTTTATTGTATAACGAGTTAAATAATAATTCACTCATATGTTTACCCAACATTGCAATACTATTTGGTAAGAAAAACCCGTCAAAAACACCCTCAACTAAAAATATATCTTTTTTCCAATCAATTAAGTGTTCGTTGAAGATTATTTTATCTTTTTCCGCTTGTGGATTTTTATATTTAGCTCGTGTGTTTGGGTCCCAACTTCTTGCGATATAATAAGTTAGTTCACCTTTCTTATCATACGATGGTACAATAATTCTACCTTTATGGGAACCATTATCACAAAATCCAATACCATATTTTTCAATAATATCATCACCAATACCACGGTTCTTTAAGTAGTTGTAGGCTTGTCTTCTAACAGGATAAACGGTACTTGAGTCCTTAAATAAAGTAAAACTTTCAGGTAGTCTTAATTTTTGAAATTTTTCTTCTTTGGGTTTAAACTCTTCGGGTTGTAGTAGTTTATAGACTTTTTTTTGTTTTTTATTTCCAAATTGGTCAAATAATTTACCAAGAGGTCCTTTAGTATTATTAACATCACCACAACTCCAACATTTATATACGTGATGTAAGTAGTTAACCTCTAAATTACCTTTATGTCTATCTTCATCACATATTACACAGTCGAACGCGATTTGCCCTTTAGACTCATAATGTTGTTTTTCATCACCAAGGATTTCCCTAAGTAATTCTAATAAAATTTCTTTATCGTCTGACATATAACACATAATAATTAAAAATATTAAGTTAATCAACCTTCACAAGTTTTTGGCTCTGATTATATTTATCTAAAAAGAAATCTCAATGTCAACAAATATAACAATTAACAACATTACAGGAGCATCACCATTTGATATTTATCTTTGTGACGACCCAATAACAATATGTATTTATATTGACACAATCAATTCGGCGCCATACTCGTTTGTTATTCCGTCAGTTATGGGAAGTCAGTTAAGTTTTAATCTAAAGGTTATTGATAATAATAGTTGTGAAGTTATCACTTATTTAAGTTTATAACCATTAAAACCTAAATTGATG
>Ga0334722_10000522_pt1 | contig 56034 bp, 81 predicted proteins | sample C3_bottom_MG_FD_207210 | JGI IMG/M metagenome (GOLD analysis project Ga0334722, IMG submission 207210) | Sediment microbial communities from Yellowstone Lake, YNP, Wyoming, USA - C3_bottom | ecosystem: Environmental > Aquatic > Freshwater > Lake > Sediment | place: USA: Wyoming | collected...
GAGCCGACCGGGGGACCACAATGAAAGTCATTGTTTGTGGGGATCGAAACTGGATTAATCGAGACTTCATTTATTCCACTTTAGATAAGTATCCAATCACCGAGCTCATCGAAGGTGGAGCCAATGGTGCCGATGCTTTCGCTGCTCAGTATGCTAAAGATCATGGTATAGTACATCATCAAATAATTGCCAAGTGGGAAGAATTCGGTAAAGGTGCTGGCCCTATTCGCAATATGCAAATGTTAGCTATAAAACCAGATCTAGTCATTGCATTTCATAATAATATCAAACATTCTCGCGGTACTGCGAATATCCTCAATAGAGCTAGACGAGCGAAAATACCTATACTCCTCTTCAAGACCAAATGACTCGGACAATTACCGAATTAATCACGAGGCCACAGGGAGATGCAGCTGTGGCATCAGAGGCTTCTTTGGTAACTTGTTATAGACTGACCGGGGTGGGCGACTCGGAGATTCTTAGTTGGAAACTTAGTCAAGATTTATTGAGCATTCTTATGGCAAATAAACTGTCTAAACCCACAGGGGGACACTTTGCAGACAGTTATTGTCAGCTTCAGATCGGAGGGTGCCATATACTGTCCCTCCGACCGATAATACCCTATAAGGGTTATCGGTCGGGGGGACAGTATTGGCCCGTCTGATGCTTTGATGAACTTTACTGTACGAGACAGTTAAATGGGAAAGATCAAAGTATTCTTGACTAATGACCAATCAGCGGTGTCATCTCTTTCAGTTCCAGATTTCAGAAAAGTAATGATAAGAATCCCAACCGGTAAGAAACCAATTAGCTCACCGCATATGTTCTATCGTCACCCGTGTGAAGAACATAACGAACTCGCCCCCACTGTGGTTCTGCCGGCGTTTACTTTTGATAAAGAACAGCCTGAAGGAAATCCAGTGGGCCATGTAAAAATCTGTTTTCTATGTTGGGCTCTTCTAGAAAAACTTCCTTAAGAGCCTATTTCAAGTCGGCGATTTTTGTCAATAGCCGAGTAAATCCTCAGCATCCAGAACTAATCACTCAGCATCATCTTGGGATCCCGGCAATCAAAATGGGTTCTAAAATTTCCCAATGAGAAGGGGGCTAGGGAAAAGCCCTAAGCTTCCTGTTGACAAACCGACTAGGTTGTGATAGACGCGTGGACAATATTAGACAATATAAAAGAGACTTCAGCTTCTTATTGACAATCCTTGTAAGATGTGATATAATCATAGTAATGGTCAGACTAGGGACTAGGATATGGAGGTGGCAGATGAAACGACCAAACTGGGCTAACTGGTCAGACTTCCAGAAATCACTCGAGAATCTCCACCCAGACCTCAAGCGGATGATCATCGCCCGTCATGTTAGAGTAGATTCACTCTCCCTTCCAATCAATATCGGGGAATCCTCAAGTAATCCGCTGGTGGTATCAGGGAGATCTTTTCGCGAGGATCTGAAAGGTGCCTCAATGCATGGCAGTAGATCTAACTAGGCCGTCGCCAGCACTTCAACTATGGGGCGCTACACCTGGAACACGGATCGATCGCTCTGGTGTTCTGTCAGTACTGCCCGCGAAAGTCGGGCCGCCCCACTTCACCTTCCTGTTGACAAACTGACTGAGATGATATATAATCTTAGTAATGGTCAAACAAGACGGACCACGCAAGGGATCAGGAGGTACTAGTTGAGTAGGCCAGCAGCCCTACGGTACACCTCTAACCCATTTGTCCAGAAGAGGAGAGAAACAGGAAGCAAGAAACTCGGATTAGATTTTGAGAGGCTTCACCCTTCTGACAATCTCGTCAAGGACCACTTGGAGAACTCAAGGCGGCAACAGTTTCTCAGTGGTGAACTCCAACGAGCTGAACGGGAAGGCAAATACTCGAAGTCGAGGAAGATGAGGAGACTTCTCAATCAAGCACTGGAAGAAGCCCTGTGGCTTCGTTCTACTTGGTGTCAGACTTGCCTCAATGTTCTTCACAACTGCTCTTGCAAGGAGAACTAGATGAAATATGCGGTTTACTATTTGAATCACGATGATCCAAGTTCGGCTGTTATCATTCCATTTGATGAGCTTGAGTTCTATGAAGCGTGGGAGAAAGACAAGATTGTAGAACATCTTAGTGATGAAACTCCTGGTTATAGGGTAGAAGTGGGTTCTATCGTTCATGTTGGTTTCTCTCTATTGGTAGATTAGGGGAGAACAATGGCAGTAGAACTGGATGAACTAAAACCTTCTCGTGATCTGGGCCCTTGCAGCCACTGTGGTAACCCGGCCCAGAAGATCTCGAGTGGAACTCCAGAATGTTGGAAGTGTTGGAACTGGCGAAAGATTGATAGCTCGGCTGCTAAGTATTGGGTGAAGGGGATTGATTCTCTCTTCAACAATGAATATGGGGCCGGACCAGATCCTAATGACTGGGAACAATGGGGTCGGTGGGGAATGAGAGAGTCAATGATATTGGCACTACATACGCTTCGGGCAGTAGGACAGGCGTATGAGGAGATGATCGCCAATCCGCGACCATGGAGGAAGAAGTGAGTGTGGAACAACAACACTCAAGGATCGCCGAGGCACCAAGTCAAGGGTGGGTGGTCTGGCTCTCCACAGATGCTTTTGAGTTAGTCAAGCAACTACTTGAGTCTGTGGCAGAAGATGAGAATCCAGGCTTTCGTTCTAAGGAAAATAGGAAGATGGCCGAAGATATCTTAGAGGGGATTTACTGATGGCTACGATTAACTCACGAGCAATTGTGGATGAACTAATCAAGGGGAATGGTATCTATCCCGGTGATCATATTAGAGTAGTGAAGATCGTGGAATACACTAATGATTGGGGAGGACAATGTTACGGTTTGATTTATGCCGATGAACCATGGGATAACTACCATGAGAGTCAGTTTGTTCATAATCCCAAGACAATCTGGGAGTTCATCTAAATGAGAACACAAACTGACTACACAGAGCAGAAGAACCGGTGTGCCAACTGTGGGCATCGGCTAGTGATGCATACTCCAAAGTGTACAGTTGAGAATGGGGACGCTTATGATCCTGCTAAGTTTATGCCTTGTCTTTGTAAGAAGGCTGTGAAGAATGGCTAGGGTACCAGAGATTCAACTGGCTGATGCACTTCTGGCAATCGAACCGGCGAAGGTGGCTGGTGGTAGTAAATCTCGTCGGGATTGGCTGGGAATTGTTCTTGATGTTCAGGCATACTTGTTAGAGGGGGAATGGGCGGCTGATAAGTTTATTGATCGGCTCTTGGGAGAGAAGAAGATAGAAAGGACGGTAATTGGTGGCTAGTGATGACAAGTGGGTTGTTCATCTTGGGGATGGCACTTGGGTTGAACTCGATGAGCTTCCTACTGTTGTTCTTCTTACCAAAGATCAGTTAGAAGAGATTGAAGATTTAGAGGATTTTCCTTTGGATTGTAAACCATTCACTCATATTCATATCAAGGATTTAGTAGAACAGTCTCATTGGGCTGATCATGTTAGAGTAGATAAGGCGGTGGGATCACATGACACAGGGGATCTACATCCGAGGCAGTAGGCCAAAGTCGAAGAAAGAGATCAAAGAGGCGGTGGTTGAGAACCCCCATAATGTGAATATTGAGGCAACCTCATTCTTTGGTAATGAGTACGATGGGTGCGTTGCCGATCTTCCAGATGACACTAGGATCTATTTCGTTGGGCCTGATCCTTATACGAGACGTAACTTCTACGGTCAGATCATCAAGAAAGATGGGAAGGTGAGAGTGGTATGAGTAAACGCCCACGCTGCTTCTTCTGTGGGATTGGTATTTCACAGAAACATCAGATCAAGGGGATCAAGACATCTGAAGAACGATTACTTCATGCAATCTTCAATCGTCAAGTTTGTCAGGGTTGCTATAGGAAGGGGAAACTGTGAATGCAGAAGTTGTAACACGACACTTCGGGGATTGTTGGGACATCGACGTCAGTGGTGAGCTGTACTACATTGACTTCAAAGGGAAGAGGGTTGTTGGTCCAGATGGTATGGAGTACAACATTGATGTTTGGCAAGAAGAGTGGGGAGTAAATCTCTCAGAGTTGGATTTCTATGATGCAAGACTATCTCGATAAGGCTCGATTGGGGAAAGCAGATCTTCATCTTTGCAATAATCCCGATTGTGGGGCATTTGCTGATGATCAACATGTACCTCTGCTGACAGAATCAGCATCTCTGGCTGAACAAGCTAAACATGAGTATGACCGACTTCCAGAAGAGGAGAAGAAGGAGGTAAAAAGAAAGTGGGATGAAATGTCAGAAGAGGAACGTCAGGAAATCAGGGATGAAGTGGAGTTCGATCTTCTATGAAACGCCAGTGGTGGTGGTTCTGGCATGTGTATCGTTGGAGAGTTCTAGCTGCTATTTTTGGATCAATCAATCACTCCATAGAGAGATTCCATGATAGGTGGCACCAGACTAAGAAAGAATGGTGTGAGATGTGTAAGTTGAGAGAGAATGATTATGAGTGGTAGGAAAGGATACAAGGCAGTTCTGTTCTCACCAGATGGTGATTGGGTAGTTGATCACAGATATCAGACTGTGGAACAGGTTCTAGAAGCGGTTGATAATCAAGGAAGTAGATGGATTTTCTATCCATTCCCTGTAGTTATACGTGATAGAAGTCAGCTCACTACACATAGACAGCGTATAGTGAGTGCTCCAGGATTGTCTTGGTTCGTTGGAAAATCAATCAATACTCTTAGTAGACATCTCCAGGAACATGGGTGGGAGTATCTCCACGACTAGAAGGGTTGGCCTCTGTGAAACAAGATCAACTCAGACCGACTCGACTCATCGAGTACATTGGGCAAGATCAAATCAAAGATCAACTTGGAGCGGCACTGGCTTCAGCAAAGGCTAGAGATACGGCACTACCGCATGTTCTTCTGAGTGGTCCACCTGGATTGGGGAAGACAACACTCGCAATGATCATCGCCAATGAAATGGGATGGACGATGATTGACTTGATTGGATCGACGGCTGGTAATCCAACAGCGTTGACGAAGAAGATCATGCGAATCAAGCCAGAGACTATGTTCTTTATTGATGAGATTCATGCTTTGAGGAAACCAGTTCAGGAGATTCTATATCCAGTTCTTGAAGATAATCGGGTACTTTTTCGTATAGGATCAGCATCCGCTGAAGTAGATCTACCGCCAGTAACTATCATGGGCGCAACTACAGATCTAGGTAAACTGACTCAACCATTCATTGACAGATTTCAACTTCAGTTTGAGTTGTCATTCTATCATGTGGATGAACTAATAGAACTGGGAGTTATAAGCTCCGGGAAACTGGGGCTGAATCTGCCAGAAGAGGCTATTGAGGTAATCGCTGAGAGAAGTCGTGGAACTCCGCGATACGTCAATAACTATCTCAAATGGGTTCGTGATTTCAAGATCTTTGAGAAGGTAGAAACTGTCGATCGCAAGTTCGTTCAACATGTAATGAGGAGAAAACTAAGGATTGACAATCTTGGCCTTAGACCATTAGATCGTAACTATCTGAGAACGTTGGCTGACTCACCTACTCCTGTGGGAGTAGAGGCGATAGGATCAAAACTGAGACAAGCTGTAGTGACATTGGAGAACACGGTAGAGCCGTTCTTGCTTTATGCGGGATTAGCAGTGAGGATAAGAAATGGACGAGCAATCACAGAAGCCGGAAGAGCCCACCTTGACTCCCTCCATCGGAGTAGTTCGAGAAATCCTTCTCGAGCCTAACTGGGAGAACACTGCCATGTGGCTTGAGGTTTCATGACTTCGAGAAGACTGCCAGAGAACCCATTATCAGTTTCATTGAGCAGATTCGTTACTTATCACTCACTGATCCTGAGGCGGTGGAACGGATTATTCAAAGGTTGGGTCGATAAACTTTCATTTGACAAACCGACTTTGAGATTATATAATAGAAGAGTCAGGGCAGGACAATATGGCCGTGGTTGAGGCAGATACCCTGAACTGTTTTTGTTCTTCCCTGACATTTAGATCTAATGGAGGTTTAGCTGATGGGAGAAGTAAAAGCACTTCTCAGTAAAGCCACATGGACGGTAGAACGAACTGCCCTCTTAGAGGAAGTCATCTTAGATAATGAGGCGGTTAGATTTAGAGTTCAAGTGTCAGATGAAGGACGGCGGCCATTCATCTCACGCTGGTTCAATGACCCAGTTCCGGCGGCTGACTTCATTGATAAGATAAAAGGAGGACACTTCAATGCCGAGGATGACCGCTAGGCCGGTTGTAGAAGAAGCTAAGAGAGATCCAAGATTGGAAAAGGTAGCGGGGTTTGGAAGATCTATCGCCCAGCCACCATTGCAGCTACCTGTGGATGATCACAAAGGATTCAAAGCTGATCATAACGCAATATTGCGATCAAAGAAACATAAGTTGATAAGGAGGTATGCTGAGCAGAGGATTAGTAGGGCACTTCGACTGGGAATGTCCATCTCAAAGGATCTGTTAGAACTAGCTAAGTTCAAGAAGAAGGTGGGGCAATAGTCATGGCGACAGAAGAGGTTCAGGTGGAAGAGAAGACTCCTGTTCCTTACAAATGGAGGGTTGATACGGAACAGGGAATGCAGAGCGCTAGTTTCGAAATGGACGCCGGTACTGATATCGTACCGAAACATCTTGATGTCCAAGAAACTATCGCTATGGCATTGGGGGTTCGGGCCAATCAAGTCATTGTGGTGAACGTGAGCTTGATCTCTGACGGTTATTCATGGTTCGAAGCGGCTTCTGTGTCGTTCACTTTGGGTGGAGAACCTAAGGGCGGACTGATCATGAAGATCTCAGGACGTCGGATCAGGAAGACCGATTCTTACTAAAAGGGGTGGGAATAAGTTTCAAACTCCTTGACAAACCGACTCAGGATCTTATATAATGCAATGGACGGTCAAGACAACAAGTTCTTGACAACACACAGGAGGTTCTAGTAATGCCGAAGAAGGCAGCAGTGGCAGTTGCCGACGATGAGATCGAGGAGCTCGATGAGGTTGAGGCGACTGCTGAGGCTTCAACGGAGGCGGCTCCGAAGAAGGCTCGCGCCAAGAAGGAGAAGCCTGCTCGTGCTGGAATGAGCACGAAGGAAGCGGCTGAGTCCCTTGGGATCACGCCGGTTCGTCTTCGTCGAATCCTTCGCACAGAGGATGGTGGGTTCCCAGATAAGGAATACACTCGCTACGATCTGAGCAACGAGATCGTGGAACACGTCAGAGGACTCCTCGCAAGTGGGGCCGCTGAGAAGGCTGCACGACCGCGCAAGGCGAAGACAGAGAAGGTCGAGAACGCGGCCGAGGAAGTCTCGGATGAGCTTGAGGACCTTGAGGATATCGAGGAGTCCGATGAGGACGAACTCGAGCTTGAGGATGAGGACGAGGAAGAGAGTTAGTCTTCAACTGGCGAAGGTGTAACTAGGATTAGGGTTATTGCCCGGTACTGACGAGTACGTTCTAGGTTACATGGTTGATTGTTTCACTTCGTGGAATAATCAACCGCAGAGAATGGTTTATTAGGGACGTTCTGCCAGTAGATCGGGAAGAGGTAGAGCTAGGAATCCACTGACCAGTGGTGACTTAGTTCTACCTCTTCTTTTTGTGTGTGAAAAACCGCAGCAACTGAGCTCTGTGGAATAAAAAGCTCCTTAAGAGCCTCAGGATCAGCATCCGAATTCGTCTCAATCTTGGATGTTAAAGGTAGTCTCGCTCTGTCAACCACAACATCAAGATCATATTGACAAGCCCATAAAGATGTGATATTATATGACTATGGGACCAGACACGACAAAGGGAATGAGGAGGTTGGACAATGACCAAGGTTGGTACCGAATGGGATGCTTACCTCCGTCTCATCGCAACTAATCCCTCTTGGACAATAACTACTAAATGGGGTAGTTATCCCCTCAGCTTTCTAAACTTCCGTCAATATTTGGTCAATGCCTATGGTCGCCTCCAAGTTCATAGCCGAGCAGAGGCTCTTGCCGCCACTGAGGGGGCAGTTTTAGAACAGCCGCCCAGAAAGCCTAGGGGGGGTCGTTATGAACGAGGATGATGTTTATCTACATCAAGAACTCGAAATCGCCGAGAGGTTTGGGAAGAAAGCCTCTGAATCAGCTAACTATGGCTGTGGAGTGTATGAAGGGAAGGATTACCTCCAAGTATCTACCAAGATCTATGGCAAAGGCATCCTCACAACCACCTTGAGTGATGGTAAGATGAAGGATGTCTGGGAAGACTTCGACTGAGATCACCACCTTCCAACACCATCTATCAGCATCACACCTCCGCCAACCTCCAAAGTGGCTGTGGTTGATGTTGTTTTGTTGTAGTTTGATGATAGATGCTGAGGTTTCGGCCTCAACAACAGCATCAATCATCAGCATCGATCTTTCATAAATATTCCTTTATAGGTAGGAAAGATTGATTGATGCTGAGGTTCCCGAGCAACATCACCTTAAGAGCCTCAGCATCACATCAACTTTTCCGAGGTAGACCATTTGTTCGATATGCTATATTGATATATATAGATATGTCTATTAGAACAAACGTTCGGGCGTTTTGCAAGGTCTATTGCAAGGTCGGACGGTCAGTCTTGACCTTGCAATCGGTCCTGACCTAGACCCGCGAGAGACAGCGCGGACGGTCGAGGCAGGGAACGCGGTCCAGTGACGCGGCGCGGTGCCAGAGGGTAGGGTCCGGCCAGTATCGGCCCCATTGCGCGCGTACGTCCGGCGCGAGTCTGGACGTTTCTAGACCTAGGAGACTCCCCCAATGGCTGAAACATTCACGGCGCGCGTGACCGCCCTAGCGGTCACTAGCGCGCTCCGCAAGGTCGGACTCGACCGCAAGGTGGACGCGAAGCGCGTCCGCGCCTACGTGCGGGATACGATGCCAGCGTACGATGATGGCCTCTACACGGCGCACCTCTACAGCGCCGCGCTACGGGACCGCATCGTTGCAGGCATGGTCAAGCGGTACCAAGCAGGTCGGCCCGCCAGCGCGTCACTCGGGCGTGCGTCTAAGGTCGCTACAGAGGCGGCCGTCGAGGCGCAGACTCGCAAGACGCACAAGACCGGCCCGAAGGTCGAACGGACGGCACCGAACGGGACGCCCGTTCGCGTCATCACCCGGGACACTTCCGCCGATGCGTAGTCCCGTACTTACACGTTGCCGCTACTGCGGCAGCGTCCGCTACATCGTGGCCCGATGGGCCGACCGCGTGGTCATCATGTGCGCATGGTGCGACCGCCGCACAGTGCGCCATGCATAACATGGCTCGACCCCTCACAAACGCTGAACTAGCAGAACGCGTGCGCAATGCGCGGTCGCGGCGGGATTGGCCCACCGCCCGCGAGTACGGCGCGCTCATGACGCCGGACCCTTCGGACGATGTGACCGACCCGGACGCCTGGCCCGAATGGTGCCCGACTTGCGGGGAACGTCACCCGTGCGAGTGTTAGCACCTTAGACCCCCTGACCGGGATAGACCGACGGACCGCCCGCCAGTCTATCCCGGTCGGCCCCAAAAGGCCCAGCCGGTGTTGCAGGTTTAGAAGATGTATGATGTTTTTCTAAGATCTGATTCAACTTGGCGCCACCCATAGACCTGGCTGTGGCAGAAGTCATGGAGTGAGCTGCTCGAGGCTCGTAGCCATCCTGTAACCCAGGTGGCAACATTTACTCACTACGGCTTCATGTATGATTATGACTTAGAAACTTAAGAGTGATGCTGATGCTCTAAACAACCATAACCCTGTACAGGGAAACTGATGATCTATGAAAAAATGGGCATAGTTTGATTTATTTCTTATCTCTTCCCCTAAATTGGTCATCAATCTCTATTAACCCTGTACAGGGTTACTGATGATCTTTGATGTATTCAGGTGAGGAGAAGGGAGAGCCTCCTTGACATATGATTTAAGATAGTATAAGATAGGAGAGTAGTTGAGGTTTCTAGTCTCACTAGAGCCCCAGTTCACTCATAACCCTCTGGTCTTCCAGGGGGAGGAGTTAAGAACCAAAACCTCCCGACTACAGGGTTCGTTTCTCTTAGGAGATCGTACCCTTGGAAGCACCATACATCATAATCAAGGGGAAAGATTATTATACATCTCTTCCCTATGATGCTTTCAGGGAAACCCTCGATTGCCATCATTCCCATCTCTACATCCTCAAAAATTATGAGGATCAACCACTTTTTTGTGGGCTCTGTTTCTACCGAGAAGGCTGGGAGAGTGAGCTTCCTACCAGAGTTCACCTGTTCAAGACACTTGCAGAGAATGGTAATCCAGAAACTTCACCTAAGTTCATAGCCCATATGTTTCTGGTAATGGGCTTAGAACCTCCGCCAGGAATTCTTCCGCTCCATAAGTTCCAGAAACTACGGTCCCCTCGCGCGCGTGAGCAATATACCAAGCCATCATGGGGGCTCTTCCCCATCGCATCATCCCTGTGGAAGCTGATGGGATATCAACCTCCACTGGCGATTGTTCTTGTTCGCGGAGCGGGTGGGCGCTCAGAACCACAGATAGCTGATGAATTGAACTTATCTATCCTCGATGTTCATATAAGAATGGCGAAGGCAATTCGTACCGCGATGGGGTATCTTCCAAATGGCCGACATTATCGTTCTAGATCCAGCGGAACGAACATCACCCAAAGTGAGACGAAATCTAGAAGCGACGAACCGCGGTATGAAAGTGCTTAATCCTCGCGGAGCGAAAACCGTAGAAGAAGTCGAATCGGGGATGATTAAACGAAATCCTCGGATTCGCTATTCCGGTATGAAAGCCAGGATGGAGATGGCGGCTCAGGTTCTGGCTGTGGGAGGAACTCAGAGGCTTGCTGCTAAGTACGCAGGATGTAGCGAGCGCCAGATTAAGAAGTATTATACAGACCCCGATTTTCGTGTTCGCATTGAAGAGTTGAGAACAGTCCTCGCTTCGAAGGTTAAGGGTCGTATTTTTAGAGAACTGAGCCGTCGTACGACTAGTGATAAGATCAAGCAGATGGAGTTGCTTGATATGCTCCGCATCCTGGACCGGATAACGGTTGGCGGCAAGGGAATGGCGATCAACGTGTCTGGAGATGTTAATGTCGGCGACACCAACTATTATGAAGCGATTCTTGCCTCGCTCTTCAATCCTAACTCCGGACCGGATGGCGGCGATTTTCCGGTCTACGAACCTGATCGCATTCGATTATCAAGCGGAAGTCCACCAGTCGAATAAGAGATTTAGGGTTGTCAATGGGGGGCGACGGATCGGGAAATCCCAATTGGGGGGTCGAGAAGCATTCGCGCAATGCGTGATTCCCGGGTCTATGGTCTGGGTTGTTGGACCTTCTATGGACCTGGCGGAGAAGGAATTCCGAGTAGTCTGGCAACTGACTGTGGATCAGGGCTATATCCCTATTCGTCGTAAGTCAGAACGAGAAACTTTTATTCAGTTCGAAAATGGCTCCATGATTGAATGTCGATCTGAAGAGAACCCAGATCAGCTGATTGGAGAAGGTCTTGATCTTGTCATTCTTGCAGAAGCTGCAAGACTCAAGGAACGCACATGGCATCAATACATCAGACCCGCTCTTGCGGATCGCCAGGGCCGTGCTCTATTTACCAGCACTCCTCGAGGCTTTAACTGGTTCCATAACTTCTACAACAAGGGTCAAGAATCGGGGAACCCGGACCACAGTTGGTGGCAAAGTTGGACGATCCCATCTAGAATGAATCCTCTTCTTCCTGCGGGGGAGATTGAGGAGGCAAGGAAGAATACGACGCCGGAGGCCTTCGCACAAGAATGGGAGGCTAAGTTCATCGCATATGGTGGTTTGGTATTCCCAGAGTTCGATGAAACGGTCCACGTTCGTTCTCTTCAATATAATCCTCTTCTTCGTACTTCTCTTTGGGTGGATCCTGGTTCTGCTGCCCCCTATGCCTGCCTCCTAGTTCAGATCTCATCTGATGAACATGTCACAGTTCTCGATGAGATTTACGTAACACAGAGAACTACTGCTCAGATCATTCGGATAGCAGAAGAGAAGTGGCGACCTTACCTTCTTAATGAGTGGGGGAACCCACGAGATGAGATCGACGTTGTCGTAGATCGGGCTGCCGCTGAAGCAGTTGCAACGTGGAGACTCAGAGGCTATCGAACTCGAAATGAGAAACCTATCAGTATCCCCCGTGGGATTGAAGTTCACCATATGTTTTTGAGGGATCCACTCAGAAGCACTACTGATGTAATCGTTCCTCGAGTTCTCTATGATCCTAAATGTGTCAATGCCATCAGAGAGCATGGCCTCTATCACTATCCTGATACGATCAGACAGAGAGTAGAGACGAATCCGTCCGAACGCCCTGTGGATGTAGATAATCATACTATTGATGCAATGAGATATGGTTATTATAACTACTTCCCAGAATTATTCAATGAAGAAAGAGGGGCAACCACCATTGAATACGCTTCTTGGGATGAATTCATTCCAGATCTCCGAGAAAGAGTTAGACTCGGTTATGATTGAGTTCTCCTATGAGTGAAACACACACTTCTGGGAATGGTGGTGAATCAGCGGTAACAGTGAAACAGATGGTACTCATCCATGATAAAGAGATTGATGTACTTAAGGCTTGGCGTAATGAATTAATTGGCGCTTTTAAACTCATGCGAATAGCTTTGGGAACGTCGATCCTTTCTGCGATTATTTCGATTGTTGCTCTAGCTGTGATGTTAGGGACAGGGAAACCATGAGTTATCGGCAGCTACTTGGGATATTGACGTGAGCTACCGCCTCCCCATCTTTCGACCTCAGCGCAAGGATCCGGTTGAGATACACGCCGACCACGAGAACAATAACTGTGTTATGACCTCCGGTGCGATGGGACTCGACTACCACACAGGGGGACGATTGCAAGTTTGGGGTGGCGACCTTCGTCATCGGCAGACTGATCAGGTCAAGGGGACCGACCTCAACGATCTCGCGACTGCATGGAAGAGCTACGGTGAGACGCTGGACATTCGCACTGGAAAGGGTTGGTCGGGCGTTGTTGCGGCACTCGACGAGGGCCGGTGCGTCATCCTGCTGGGCGATAGCGGCGATCTCCCAGCTTCCTGTGCGCAGAGTCAAGATACCGCACACGCCATCCTCATCCACCCCGACCGTGACGCAACCGGGAAGCGCCGCTACGCCGATCCCTGGTGTTCTCCGCCGGGCTGGAAGTGGGCCACAGATGCCGCCCTGAAGCGCTACGCCGCCCCGCTCGGCGTACAGTTCGCCGTCACCGCAGCACAGGAGGATTCCGTGGCCGTCGTCGTCCTCACCCCGCTCATCCCCGTCCGCACCTTCCGCGTTGCCGCCGGGGCGACGGTGCGCGGCTTCCGGCCCGACAGACCGACCCCGGTGAAGTCGGCCCAGTTCGCGTCGGCGAAGGCGGACGCGACCGCGGTCATCACTCAAACCCCGTCCACCCTCGTCCCGCATGGCAGCTTCGTGCGGGCCATCAGCGGCCCCCTCGCGGGGCTCTACATCCCAGCTAGTGAAGTAACACTAGATCCAGCGCCTCCGACGGCCGATTGTGCCGCGGCGATCAAAGCAGCGGAGTTACCGCTGTTGAATAAGATTGCGGCTGCAAGAGCCGCGCTTGATAAGTAGGAAGGGAGAACAGCACAATGGATCTCACTCTCGCAAACGTCCTCACTGCTGGTGGGGCAGTCGCTACTGCGGCGCTCATCACTGGCCTCATCGAGATCTTTAAGAAGCTTCTGCCAATTATCGGTGCAAGAAAATGGGAGCCATGGTTGGCGTTCGTCTTCAGCCTCGTCATCGTTGTGTTGGCTTTCGCGAGCAGCGCCACAACGCAGACGCTTGAAACAGCGTTCTGGGCGTTCCTCGCCTGGTACGGCATCGCCACGATCAGCATGGGTATTCATGATCAAGTAACATCAGTCCGCTCAACAGGATAAGAATATATTAGTATGATTGTTGAGGGTCGAGCTGAAGGGGTACGTTGGTCATTCGCAACTCGTGAATTGAGACCAGAAGAAGACCCATATGAAGAATGGGCCGAATGTCATTGAAGGATTCATGATGAATCAGGTCCAAGAAGTCATTGCGAAAGTTATCGGACTTGATGACGAATTCAGTTCGATGCGTGGTGAGATGGATACCATGGTAGAAACTATGGAACATCTCGCTTCTGATAATGTGTTACTACAACGACAGATTGAAGACCTAGACTATCTCAATCTGTTTGATATGAATCAAATCAACGAAGTCCTTCCTTTGGGAGATAGGAAGAAGACCTTGGCCCGTCTCCGGCGGCTTCGCCATGACAATCCACTCGCCAAGCAGGCTGTGAAACTGATTACACGTTTCACACTTGGCAAGGGCGTTCAATGGGTTTTGGCGAGGCCGTCCGGAGATTCAGCTGATTCACAGAGAGAATCCCCCCCTGTGGTTGAGGCTGTGATTGATGAACGAGTTGATCCCCTCAGAATTATTATCTCATCATTCTGGAATGACAATGACAATCAATTAGCTGTGACATCTCACTCAGCAATGAAGACTATGTTGGATGAGACAGTTACAGACGGTGAAAAGTTCTACGCTTGCTTTGAAAGTAAAGCTGCCCCTTATATCAGAATGAGTGAAGTTCCCCTAGAAGAAATTGATGCAATTATCTACGATACTAATAACAAACTTCGCCCAGTTTACTATCGTCGCCAATTCCAAGAACTGGAGTACGATGGCAGTAGCGAACAACTCAGACCTAAAGGACAACCGAAGATTCGGTATTATCTAGATTATCGAATTACTGATGAAATGCTATCAGAAGTCACAAAAGGCATCAAGATCCCAAAGAGTAAGATCGATCCAGATGCTAGAATCTTCCATAGTATGATCAATGAGATTCAAACGAAGAATGGGAAGCGTGGACTCTCAGAACTTTACTCATCTCGTGAATGGTTCAGAGTCTTCCGTGAGTTTATGGAAGGCCGAGCAGCAATCAATGCTGCAGCCCAAGCAATCTCCTATGTTAGGAAGATCAAGGGTGGACCCACCTCTGTGGCTTCATTCTCTGGTAAGTTTGGTGGTTTAGATGTCGGAGATAGTACAGCTAATCAAAGTAGTGAAGTTCGTAAACTGACGAAGCCGATACAAGGCGCAGTTTATGATACCAACCCGGCGGTTGATATTGATTGGATGAAGACAGATACTGGCGCTGTAAACGCTAAGGAAGATGCGAGAATGCTTCTGATGTCAGCCGGAGCTGGCGTTGGGACTATGATTCATTACTTCGGTGAAGGTGGAGACGCGAACCTGGCTACTGCTCAATCAATGGAACTGCCAATGGTGAAGTCTTATGAAGACTGGCAGCAGTTCATTGAAGACTTCTATACTAAGTTGCTCTTCTATGTACTTCAAGTCGCTAATGATGAAGAATCGGCTAAGGAAGATATCACTAGAGTTGGGTTTAACTTCCCACCGATCATTAGTCAAGATGTTGTGAAACATACGACGGCTTGGGCTCAGATTGTTCGTGATATTGCTCCGAATAACATGTCAGTTAAGAGGCAAGCAATTCAGAGTGTTCTTACTGTCATGGGTGTTCCAAACATTGATGGCCTCATGCCTGGGATTGAGGGGGAGATGGTAAAGGCTGAAGCACTCCGCGTGCAACAGCAACAAGATATGGCCGCAGCTTTTGCATCAGTTCCTCCTAGTGGGAATGGGCCAGTGAAGATTCCAACAAGTGGAGAGAGTCCAGATTTCAAGCGAATCGCAGCTGGTAAGCCCGAGAGGGTAAGTAATGGTCCGAAGCCAGTATGATGATAGTTTCGCGGCGTATCGACGACCTAATGCGCCATTCCTACAGTCTACAAGCGATTCCTTTGGACGAGTTGACGGAAGAGCTATTGGAAGATCTTTCTTGGCTGTTGGAAAACGACTCAATTCAATTCTCATACGTCTCACTACTGATCTTAGATCCGGTACTATTAGTATTTCGGGATTCACTCTCAGAGCCAGAGCTTTTATTAGAGCAGCTTATTTCTCAGCCTATTCACTAGGCGCGATATCTATTTTTCCATTCTATACTCTTACTGACAGAGATGTAATGATACTTGATGGTGAGTTAGATGGAGAAACAGGATTTCTGCAAGAATTTGCTCGTGATATTGCTGGCCACCGACTTTTCCTTGATCCTACTATTCGCACTCGTCTTTATCTCCTCGCCTTGAGGGGTATCTTCGAACGTGGTCGGATAGAGGCCATGCCGAATGTTCCTTATAGATGGCGACTGGGACCCACAGAACACTGTGATAGATGCTTGACAGTAGCATTGAGTGGACCTTATCAACGTACTAGGAATAGTGGACTGGGTCTTCTAATTTTACCAGGTTCTCCAGGTGATGGATCTGTTTGTTTAGGGCTTACCCGTTGTGGATGTAGGATTGAACTAGAAAGTGGGATTCCACTACCGAATGAAGAACTTGCTGATAGATTGAGAGGGTTGTTATTGGAGGCTATGGATGGGATTGGCCCCACTACTGACTGAGATTGTTGTCAGTAAAGAACATCTACCTCTTCGTAGGAAATTTCTTGAAGCTACTGGCTATGGTTCTGATGATCTTTTATCATTGAACTATATCACCAAGATTTTCTTAACGAGGAATGGCGGCGAATATCGAGTGAGAGATGACGATTCAATTGAACATCTGGGTGGTCCTCCGCCGGATGTTGAAGATCGCATCTTCTAGAGAGGTTGAGATAATGGCCGAGGTTCAGACTAAGAAGCAACCTACACTTCTTGATAAGTTTCTTAAGGCTTCTGGATACAGTTCGAGGGATGTCGATAAGGTCGATGAACTTCGTCGTGTTATCCTAACCACTAACGGTGGGAAGTACGTTTATTCTCGACAAGGAGTGCTTCGTACACTCTCTGGCCCATCATATCCGAAGGAGGTCGCTGAAGAATAATGCCTTTCGCAGACTACAAAGATTTCGCTGATTGTGTTAAGAAGAATTCCGATAAGAAAGATCCACAAGCCTATTGTGCAACAATCGAACGAGCTGTACATGGGAAAGAATCGTTGGTTTCGGAAGTCATTGATGCGAAAGAAGCCCAGTTCTCGACTGATGAGACAACGGGTCGGATGACTGGTCGAGTTAAGATCATCCAAGCCGGGCGCGCTAAGAACCCAAGGAATTATCGTTCTAGCGCACTTCGTAAGGCAGCGAAGGAGGGTATCTATAACGGACTCCGTATGTTCGTAAACCACAGTGATAAGCCGCCACTCAAGCGTTCGCTTAGTGAGCTGGTCTCTGCTGTGGAATCTACCGAGTATGATCCAAAGACAGATTCGATCTATGGTAATATCGAATACTTCAACAAAGAGTTTTTCGACTATGCTCAACGAGCGAAGAACTATATGGGTGTTTCGGCTAGCCATAGGATCCGTGTTAATTACGTCCAAGAAGGCAGCCGAATGATCGAAGATGTTCAGGAGATTGTTGGCGCCCATTCAGTAGACTGGGTTGTTTTCCCGTCAGCTGGGGGCGAAGTCATTTCGTTTGCCAGAGAAAGTGAAGGAGCAGATGACGTGGAGTGGAGTGAAGTAACACTTGATCAGTTGAAGCAAAATGCGCCTCAGATTCTTGAGGAGTATAAGACTTCGCTGGCACGGGAATCGGCCGACCCAGATCCGCCTGATGATGGCGAGAAGATCACAAAGGCCGAAGTTGGTAGGATTGTCGCTGAACAAGTTGCTAGTATTCAATCGAAGATGATTGAAGATGCAACTAAGAAGGAAGTGACAGTTAAGAAGATTCGAGATTTCGTTTCGAAGTCTGGACTTCCTAGTCGAACACAAAATCGACTTATCTCTCAGTTCTTAGGAACTACTTCATTCGTTGAGGAAGACGTGAAGGAGGCTGTCGAGGAAGCGAAGGCTGAACTCAAAGAAGCAGGTGCTGGACCTAGAATCGTCGGTATGGGACCGTCTGGTTCTACTGGTGATGAAAGTCCTCGAAAGATCATTTCCGCAAAGGAGTCAGTTGAAACATATTTTGGTTTCAACAAGAAGAAGGAACAGGCCACTACTACCACCGCTACTCCGAAGGAGAGCTAAACGATGGCCCGAACATTCGTTAACGCCGGGCGTCGCCGGCAGTTCACTTCAGCCGCCCTCCATAAGGCCGGCGATCTCGTCTATACCGATGGATTCTTTGGAGTCGTCCAAGACGATGTAAAGACCGTTGGTGATCAGACAATGCATATTCTTGATGGCGTTTGGGATCTTCCCTTCGTCAACAACGCTGCAGCTATCTCTATCGCAGCCGGTGCAAAGGTTTGGGCTGCACCTAGCGTTATTGCCACATCACTGACTCTGTATCCTGGCATCTCAGTTCCGTCAGGCGCTGCCGCGGTCGGCCGTCTGTGGTCAACTTATGCTTCTGGTGCAAGTTATGCTCGAGTTGCTCTCTTCGGTGCTGAGAACCAGTACGCAGCGACGACACTGGCTCTCACGTAAGTAATAGGAGGTTAAGTAGAAGTGCCAGCCAACTCAATGGGTTTGCCTGACGGCAAGCACGTTCGTTTGTATGACGCTTATATTGAAGCTCGGGAACAAGCAGAGTCTGGTGTTCTCGATGCTGAAGAGGCGATGTCAACGAGCGACTTTGCTACTTATCTAGCGAAGTTCATTCGTCATACTTTTCTTGCCAGATTCAATGAGATTCAAGGAGTTTGGAGCCAGTATACTCGTCAGCTTGATCTCGAAGATTTTGACGATTATACGAGCTCACGATTCGGTCGTTTTACTGATATTCCGGAGAAGGCTCATAACTCTGAATATAATGAGTTTGCAGTTCGTGAATTCAACGCCGAGACGGTTCGACTGAAGACTTGGGGGGCGGCTTTCAGTCTCACTCGTCAGCTCATCATCTCTGACCGACTCAATAAAGTTGCTGAGTTCCCGAATCTTCTAGCAGAAGCTCTTGCTCGTACGGTGAGTAAGAGGGCAGCTATCAATGCTCTCCAGAGTAATCCTACAATGTATGATGCTAATGCTCTGGTTAGTAATGCTCATGGTAATCGAGTTACTACGGCCCTAGCCGCTACGACTACCGGCCGTGATGATCTGATAACTCTAGATCTGAAGTTCGACGACCAGACAGATGATGAAGGCTATAGCATCATCGTTCCTGGTGATCGAACACTTTTGATTCCAACTGAGCTCCGCTTCGTGGCTAAGGCAATCAATGAGAATGAACTACTTCCGAATGGTGCTAGTGCCCTTGAGGCGAACACTGTTCGTGGGATGTTCAGTAATATCATCATTGAGCCTTTCTTCACAGATGCAGACAATTACTTCGTTCTGGCTGATCCCACAGGTCCACTTAGTCCGCTTGCATATCTCACATTGAACGGTCAGACACAACCTTTTGTTGGTCTGAAGGATCCTGGAGTTCGAGCGGTACTTGGTGGAAATGACCCATATTCATTCGACTTCGACGAGATCAAGTACAAGCTGCGCCATGACTTCAACTTCAAACCGATCGAGTGGCGCGGTATCATCGGTGCTGTCGTTTAAGAAGGAGTTCTGATGACAGCAACTACCGTACGTACTCCAGCTCCATATGCTCAGAATATCTTTCTAGATGCTTCTATTGGAGTTTCAGGGAATTCAGGAGTATTAACTGGGTTCGATACTGCTGCTCAGCTCAGAGCTAGACTTCTAGTTACTGGGATCGGTGGCAGTTTACCTTACCTGGGAGTTGTACTCGAGGAGACTCTTGATGATCCATCTGGAGCGAGTGTCTACTGGGGTTCTTTAGGAGTATTCCCAACGATTGGGCCAACGTTGGTTGCGGCTACTTGGGCGCTTCTCAACATCCCAGGTCCATTCTCTAAGAACCTCAGGTTCCGTCATGTGATCGGAGTAGGAGGCAGCGGCGCATCGCCGGCCTTCGTTTTCCGAGTGGATGCTATTTCTAAGTCGGGTCCCTATTCTTAACGGGTAGGACTAACTTCGTGACCAGTGGTCACTAGAAAGGAACTAGGCGGTATGTCTTTCAAGATTTCCCTCGGTATGATTGTTCGTAACGAGGGTAGAACTCTCAGGCAGTGTTTAGAGTCGGTGGCTCCCTTCGTAGACGAGATCGTGATCGGTCTAGGAGGGGAGTCCACCGATGATACTGAATCAATAGCACGAGAGTTCACAGATAAGATCATTTCCATCGAATGGAAAGATGATTTCAGTGATGCTAGAAATCAGGTTCTTGATGCAGTCACCGGTGATTATTTTTTCTGGGTTGATGGTGATGATGAGGTCATTGGGGCAGAGAATCTTAGAAAATTAACTACTCATAATCCTAATGTAGATGGTTTCTACATGGGATATGATTATGGTAGGGATGAAGCTGGAAACTGCTCATGTTACTTAGTTCGTGAACGACTAGTCAGACTCCATGATGAACTTCCAGATCGCGGTTGGCGTTGGATTGGGAAAGTTCATGAAGTGATGGTAGCCCGAGGTTTCAAGGAAGTCTCACTACCTGTGGATAATGTTCTTATCAAACATCACAAACCACCGAACAAGCATGACATCAACCGGAACATTGATATCTTGTATTCTCAGCTTGAGGAACAAGAGCCGAATCCAGACCCTAGAATTCTTGGTTATCTGTGTACTGAGAATGCAGGTCGTGGTAATTTCAAAGAAGCAATTCTTCACGGGCAACGATTCATCAAGTTGTCAGGTTGGTTAGAAGAACGATACCAAATGCAGCATCGAATTGCTGATATGTATCGAGTTACCAAACAGTTTGAAAAAGCAATAGATGCCGATATGGATGCTATTCAAATGGTTCCAGATTGGCCTGATGCTTGGTTCGGATTAGCGGAAACATATAATGCTGTTGAGAATTACAAAGCAGTAGTTGAATACACTAAGGCGGGGGCGATCAAATCTGCTCCAAACACGATGCTAATCATCAACCCTTTAGACTATAACTTCTTTCCTGTTCTGATTCTTGCTGGGGCATATGCTCATCTCGGTGACTTCGAGATGGCACTCGCTAATTATGAGAAAGCATACGCTATTCGTCAAGACGAAACAATTGCCTATCAGATCAATCTTCTGAAGAAGGAGATTAATCTTCAAGGTGTTACTCAAGCTTTCTTGATGCTCAGAGAACATCTCGGTCGTAATGATGAATGGCTCAAAGTTCGTAAACTATTTGATGTAGTACCTAAGCATCTTGAACAACACCCACAGGTTCATGATGCATGGCAACGCTCAATGATACAAACTGATCATGTTCTAGATCCACAAATTATGATCGATTTCTATACTGAGAATCCCCATTGGACTCCTGTAGATGAAGAACAGATCAAAGACCCCGGGTGGTTAGTATATCCACGGATGAAATTCGCCTTAGATACAGCTCGTAAGATTCATGCAAAAACTATAGTGGATTGGGGATGTTCAGATGGATTCATCGCCCTCCCGCTTGCGAGAGAAACAAGAGCCCACGTTACCGGATTCGACCTCGACCCGCGATGTGTTGATCTGGCAACGGTACGAGCTAAGGAATGGGGAGTGGACGCTCGTTTCGAGGTCGGTAACGTGGACCAGATCGGAGGATGGGAAGGTTCAAAAGCTGACCTTGCTGTAGTTTTTGAGCTACTGGAACACGTTGTTGATCCAGCTAGAACACTTGAAGGAATTGAGAAGACAGCTAATCGAATCATTATGACAACCCCATACCTCTCATGGGAAGATGGGAATATTCCACAGTGGGATCGTGTTGAACCTAAAGGTCATCTTCGTATCTTCGATCAATATGATCTTGAGAGGATCTTAACTCCGCGTGGTCGTATTTGGAATCTATATCGAGAACCTTGGGCAAAAACTGGCTGGCTCTTCACTGAGTATATTCCCGGTGAACGTCATGATAAGAATATCATGATTGGAGCAATGGGTGCTCCTGAACCCTGGAACCCAAGGATCATTGATACTAGTGGACTTGGTGGTTCAGAAACAGCAGTTGTTCGATTAGCAGAAGCATTCGCACGACAAGGCCACAGGCCGGTAGTTTACTCTAATATTGATGAACCTGGTTACTATGAGGGTGCTTGTTACCGAGATGCTTCTCACTTCAGGACTGAGATAGAGTCTGATCTTTACATCGCTTGGAGAGCACCAGAACAAGCTGATTGGGAGATAAATACTAAACAGCTGGTTCTGTGGATGCATGATACTGATGCAGGGGATCGACTGACTCCAACTCGGGCGCGGAAGTTCGATTCAATAGTGATTCTGACTGAGTGGCATAAGCAGTTCATGTTAGAAAAGTATCCATTTTTGAAACCAGATAAACTCATTGTTATTGGGAATGGGATTGATCTTTCACGGTTTGAAGGAAAAGTTAAGAGAGATCCTAAGCGAGTTATTTATTCGTCTTCACCAGACCGCGGTCTGGATATTATCCTAGAAGGAATCTGGCCGAAAGTGATAGCGGCTGTCCCTGATGCTGAATTACATGTTTACTACGGATGGAATAACTTCGATAAGTTCGCTCCGATGTATCCACATCTTCAGGAATTCAAGAATAAAGTCCAAGGTTTATTCTTGGAATCGAAGAATGTGGTTCAACATGGAAGAGTTTCTCAGAAAGAACTGGCTGAAGCTTTTCAGAAGTCTTCAGTTTGGCTCTATCCAACTTACTTCTCTGAGACTTATTGTATTACGGCGATTGAGGCTCAACTTGGAGGGGCACTGCCAATTACTAATGAACTCGCCGGTCTAAAAGAAACAGTAGTATCTGGTGATATAATCCCTGGTGATGTAAGAAATTCAGAAGTTCAAGAACTTTACGCAAGAGCAGTGATTCAAACATTGAATACACCTCTAAAAGATCGGGGTACAATGCATAAGAGGATCTTAGAAAATGCTCCTGCGCAAAGTTGGGATTGGGTCGCCAACCTGTGGCGTCATTACTTCCTTCAGGAAGGAGAAGTAACTCGTGGCTAATGTTCTTTATGATAAAGGAAGGAATGCTTTCCTTCAAGGTTCGATCAACTGGGCTGTTGATAATATCAAACAACAGTTTGTTTCAATTTCAAACCAGCCAACTGCCTATGTATTCAATGCATCGTTAGATGAGTTCTTTGCCTCTGTGCCTACTGGGGCTAGAGTTAATACATCAGCAAGTTTGAATTCTAAAACAGCGACTTCTGGTATTGCAGATGCCGCTGATCAGATTTCATCTGGTGTTTCTGGTCCAACGATCGGTGCAATCGTTATTTACAAGGTAACTGCTACTGCTTCAGCTACAGATCAGCCACTGATTGCTTACATTGATACTGCTACTGGAATGCCAGTTGGCCCTAACGGTGGAGACATCACAACTCAATGGGACAATACAACGAATAAGATCTTCAAGCTGTAGGTTAAAGATGGCTCTCTACGACTTCTCCATCGACGGCCTCGCCCTCGTCGCGGCGACGGCGAAGACCGTCCTCGAACTCGGCACGGCCTCGACCGACCGGGCCAAGATCGTCCGATGGTGGGTCGAGTTCGACGGCGCGACGAGCATGGCCGTTCCCGTCAAGGTCGAGGTCGGCCGCTTCAGCGCGGCCGTGACGACGGCCACCACCGGCACGGCCAACAAACAGGATAACGCCGACGCCACGCCCACCACGGTCGTCAAGCACTCGACCACGACCGAGGGTGCGGGCACCGCCGAAGCCGGGCTCGAAATCCACCGCATCCACCCGCAGGGCGGCCTCGTCATGCAGACCCCGCTCGGCAACGAGAAGACCCTCGCCGTCTCGACGTTCTGGCGTATCCGCTGCACCGCTGCTGCGGGCGTCAACGTGACGGCGGGTGTCGAATGGTCGGAATGACCGTGCGTCGCGTCCTCGCCGCACTCGTCACGGCCCTGCTCCTCGCGACTCCCGTTCTCGCAGCGCCGGCGCCGACCGGCTTGGTCCAACTATGGGACTGGTGGACGAAAGGTTACGAGTCCTCGCTGGTCATCTCGCGCACGCCGCCCCACTGCTTCGTCACCGACGACTGGAGCCTGCAACTGTGGAGCGGTACGCTCGGCCCGGGCCAGACATTCGAGGCGCGTGTCGATTTCTGCTACCGGGCCGATGTCGTGCTGCTTCGGGAGATCAGCGATAACCACGAGTCGATGATCGTCAATGCGGACGGTCGGGGCAATCTGCGGCTCGAAGTCGTGAGCGCCCTGTTCACGTCCGGCTATGAGACTGCGGAAACGACGAACAGCCGGGACTATTGGCAAGGCTGCGGCCTGTTCGAATACCGCCAGCAGGATGCCGCGGGCTGGTATGCCGGGCCGGTATTCGTCCGCCTGACGAACGTCGGGTCGCGCACGGCGCGCGACGTGTCGCTGCTCGCCGAAGTCAGTCTCGACGCTTCGGGGTTCCGCGCTCGCTGCGCGGGGAGCTGAGCCAGATGGCGATTGCTTTCGTCCATAACCTCGGGACCGCCCAGACCAAGGTTGGCGCGCTGACACTGGTCATCACGACTTCGGCCGCAGCCAGCGCTGGCAATACGATCATCGTTCGCGCGGTTGGAGTCGACGCGATTCCGAATGCAAGTGTTACCGATACCGCGGGCAACACCTACGTGCTCGATACCGACAACTCAGGCGCCAACCCCCGAAACGACATCTGGCGGGCCGACAACGTGGCCGCCCTCGCCAGCGGTAGCTCGATCACGGTCACATACAGCACCACGTTCTCCGCCGCAGCCGCAGCGGCCGATGAGTTCAGCGGGGTCACGGCCACGAGCCCGAAGGATGTCAGCGGGGTCGGATCAGGCTCCTCGACCACGCCCTCGGCGACGGCCGATCCCGTCGCGACGAACGACCTGATCTTCGGCCACGTTTCCGTCAATGGGCCGACCGGCGACACCTATACCGAGGACACCGACAGTACCGGCGGCGATACCTGGCACACGCTCACCCGGATCGGAACGTCAGGTGCCGGGGCGACGAGCAACGTCACCAGCAATGGGGCTTACAAGATCGCCACGGACGGCTCGGCACAGACGTATAACCCGACGCTCGGCACGTCCCGGGCTTGGCGCGATACGGTGACGAGCGAGACAGCCGCTGCCGCCGCAGACGCCCGCCCCGCCCCCATCCGTGTCGCATCGCAGGCGGTGACCCGCGCCGCTGTCTGGTGCAAGGATCATTCTGGGCTATGGGTTCCAAAGCGACGACTTTGGGTTCCTGGTGGATAATAAGTAATGGCTAGAATCGGGCGAAGTTTTCCACAAAGTACAAGACTGCGACTGGCGCCGAAAGATACTGGGACAACCATTGTTCCGACTTCTATTTCATCTCAAGAAGCGATTGGAACACCAGCATTTATTCTCACCAATACTGGTATTTCACCGTCAGCTGTTGGTTCAACTGAGGCTGTTGGTTCTCATACTCTTAAAGCCACAAATGTTATTTCTCCATCTGCAATAATCTCAGGCGAAACCTTAGGAACACCTGCACTTATCCTCAGTGGAATTTCTATTCTACCAACCGGCGTTATTTCTACAGAAGCTGTAGGAACTCCAACTCTAGTTCTCACTGGTATCAGTATTCTACCAACTGAGATTGTAACAGACGAAGCAGTTGGTGCTCATACTCTTAAAGCCACAGCTACTATCTCTCCTTCGTCTATTAGTTCTGCAGAAGCGGCTGGTTCATCGACTCTTATCGCAGTTGCTTTTATTATTCCAACTGCCATCTCAAGCGATGAAGCAGTTGGTTCACCCACTCTTGCAATCCCTATTCAAACTATTCAACCAACGGCGATTGCTTCAGCGGAAGTAATAGGTACTCCTTCTCTCATCCTTGCTAATATTAACATTCTACCATCGTCAATTGTTTCAGCCGAAGCGGTTGGAACATCCTCTCTTATTCTAACCAACATCAATATTCTACCAACTTCTATTATTTCAAGTGAAGCGGTTGGTTCTCATTTACTTAAAGCTACTAATTCAATCCTACCATCAGCTATCAATTCAGCTGAAGCCACTGGAACGCCCTCATTAGTTCTCAGTGGTATCAATATTCTACCAACTGGGGTATCAACTGCGGAAGTAGTAGGTACTCCTAATCTTCTGGCAATCAACACAATTTTGCCAGTTGCTATAGCAAGTAATGAGGCATTAAGCGCCCCATCTCTAATTCTTGCTAACATCAATATTCTACCCACAGCAGTCTCATCTGCTGAGGCAATAGGCGCTCACGTTCTCAAGGCTACAGCAGTCATCTTACCAACTGCTATCAATTCAGCAGAGGTTTTTGGTTCTCTCAGATTCGACCCCCTGTGGCCTACTCCTATCTCATCAGATGAGCAGTTAGGAACTCCAACTTTAGTTGCTGGACAGCCTGGCGCTGTAAACATTCTACCAACGTCAGTTTTATCTGAAGAGGGAACTGGAACACCTTCCTTATTAGCTGGTGGAGTTAGTGTTCAAATATCAGCTATAGGATCAGCCGAAGCAGTTAGCACTCCGAGCTTAATTGCTACAGCTAAGATTCTTCCAGTAGTTATCAATACTGAAGAATCTGTTTCCCAACCGGTTCTCTACAGTTCAGCGACTATTAGTCCCGCCTCTATTAATCCACAAGAGGTACTGGGTACTCCGTCTATCATCGTCGGGGCATCTATAATTCAACCAAGTGGAGTTAATAGCGCTGAAATTAGTGGCAATCCAATACTTGTACCAGGACAAGTTTCTGTTCTTCCAAATAGTATTACTGCAAGTGAACTATTTGGATTACCAATTCTTATCCCTACTAACACAATCATTGTAGAATCTGCTGCTTCAGCAGAAGCATTTGGTTTCCCGGTTCTATCACTCGGTGTTACTCGAATCATCGTGAACGGAATTCCATCAGATGAATCCTTCGGTACTCCGACACTTCCAGTTCTTATTGCAGGTTGGCGGTGGATAAATCGCAGTCCTGCCTGGAGAACTACTAAATCTAGAGGATGGAGTGAAGCGCAAGATTCTCTTGTCAAGACTCGAAGAAATGAAGGCGATAGCTAATGGCTCTCACTAGTATCCAAGCTGTTAGATTAAAGTCATCAGATAAATCTACTATCACTAAAGAAGAAGCAAAGGGCGATGGTACTAGTAAGTTCTTCAAACTTAGTCATGCGCCAATTCTGAACTCTCCTGATATTGAGGTCAGGAAGAACGATGTATTGCTAGTCAGTGGATATACTATTGATTATACAAATGGTATTGTAACATTCACAACTGCGCCGTTAGTAACTGATGAACTTGAGTTTACCTACTACTGGAGTATCTTCACCGACGCTGAAGTTCAGTATTTCTTGGATGAATCATCATCTGATATCACGATCGCCACAGCCAGGTTATTGCTTGCCATCGCAGCTGATGCTTCTAAGATTGCTCAACGACAATCATTAGCTGGTGGTGGTGGACTTGGTGCTGTAACAATCGACACATCTGTCACCGCCAGAGAACTTAGAAATACAGCTGCTGCTCTTCTAGAACAGAAGAAACTCGAACAACAGGTTGCTCAACTTGAGCCAGCTGATGGACTCACCGAGCCTCTGTGGACTGAGTTTGGTTATCAGCAACAGCTTGAACAGCATATCATTCGGGAGAGTTAGATGTATCAGGAGGAGGTGGCTGATCTCACTGCAGTACATCTACGGAGCCATATTGGTGCTCTCCTCAGTTCTGTTTCCACTATCTATGCAGATAAGGTTAAACTTCAGAAACCTAAGAGTATAGAAACTGCAAATCTGGTAGGTGGAGTTTATAACGCGAATCCTGATGAAATGCCTGCTTATGCAGTAGATATCATTAGTAAAGCTTTCTCTGGGGTATCACCGGAGGGGCTCTGGCTCTATTCCTATGATGGTCATATCGCTGGTGTTATCTCAGGCGGTAGTGAAGCTACTGTTAATGCAATGATCAAACGACACGAACAAGCAGTAGAAATGTTCGTGAAGAGTCATCAGCATTTACATCAAACTGGTAGCACTCTTGGTAATGATTTCAAAATCATCGAATTGGGATTCTCTGGTGCCGCTTTCTCGGGAGCCGAACAAGTGAATGCAGCCAATGATCGGGAACTCTGGATTGCTGGATTCAGGATTGATCTAGTCTGGATTGTTAGTGAAGATGGCCCCGGAGATTACTGATGCCAATTATAGGACTTCAGTTTAGAATTGAAGGCGCCAAAAATGCAGCTGGTAAAGTTCAAGCATTCAATGCTGAAGCTCTCAAGGTAGTTCGTGAGAAAGCTAAGGAACGCGCAAGACAGACTGTCTTCCAGTTCAAGACTCAGATGGCTCGTGAATATACAAGTGCTTGGGCTACAGGGATGCTCGCTCAAGGAGTCACTTATCGTACCTTCGTCAGGGGTGATGGGATTGAGGTAAAGTTCTATATCGGTGAGAGGAGAGAACTGAGATACATTACAGCTGCTTTGGGCGGTCACTTTCGCCGATTCCCTGTAGGTCCTTTCATCATTCGTCCAATTCCGCCTAAGAAAGTACTCGCGATTAGGTTTCCTAATTCTGCTGCTCGTCAATTCATTAGAGGTCCAATAGGTGGTAGACTAGCTGGAGCTAAACCTACAAGAGGTGATGAAGATTATCCTCATGGTATCATCAGAATTAGGCAAGTTCTTTGGGGTAGACGAACAGGAGGGTTTTCACGGGACGTGATTAGTGAAGTAGCAGAACAAGAAAGTATCTTATTTGTTCAAGATATGGCAGCAGCGGTTAAGAACGCTGCTGTCAAAGTAACAACTCCATAGGAGGAAACAAGTGACTCAAAGGCAGATCCTCGAGAACTCAATTGATCTGCTCAAAACACTCAGAGGACCAGCTAAGATTCTTTGGGCAGCATCTGCAGTTGGATTCCCGACATTGATCGAGAATGTCATTAATCCGAGTACAGGAGCTCCTGGAGCTAGCTGGATTCCATTCGGATTGACACGCGGCGGTGTCAATGTCAGTAAGAACTTAGATATTGCAATTCGTGATGATGTTGATCAACTCCTTGGAGCTTATGATCAAGATATCGTTGGCCGAGCTTATGTTATCACCTCTCAGTTGGCTGAAGTTATGGGCGACACCACTCAGCTGGCTGTGGGGATGGATATGGGAGTTGCGAGTGTTGTTGGCACTCTCGCTACGCAGACATTCAGACCGCTGGATGATTCAGATAATAAGACTGAAGAACGACGTTGGGCTATCGTATTCCCAAAGGCAACTAATGGTAAGGTTCTCGCATTCGTCTTCCGTCGAGCTGCCATCGCAGGTGGTGAGAAGGTCTTCAGATTTGACAAGAATGATCCGGCGAGTCCCCCGCTTGAGATCAGAGCCTTCCCTGAGATTGCTACAACAATCGCACCAGAGCTAGCGTTCGGTGCTCTCTTTGATCACGGGTAGAAGAAATGGATAACAGGCGGCAAGCTTTCCGGCGTGAACCTATCGTAATAGAACTAGATCCCAATTTCTCACTCCCTGTGGATCCTATTCCGTGGGAACAGAGAACTGATTTTGGTAATGAAGTCGTAAGACAGCATGTTCAGATTCTTAATGAGGCCGTGAAGATCTATGTAGATGAGGACACTGGACTTCCACAGCTAGAAGCAAAACTGACTCAGAAGTTCAGTAATCCTTTAGAACTATTTCGTTCTGGTCTACCTGAAGAGACATTCAATCTCTTGAAGGATCTACCACTCTACCACAATCAGGTGGTAGAGATTCTTTTGGCGATCTGTGATATCAATGATCTTCCACAACTCAAACCGATGCTTGACCCAAACTCCCAGACCCCGACGCCACTTGGTGGGATTCTTTCTACTCTGATCGCGCCGGGGGCAGATATTCCGAAGACAGGATCTGGGGAAGACTCCTTACCTCAGGTCTCAGAAGAGACACCATCAGAACTCTTACCTACCCCGAGCTTAGTTCAATCTTAGAAGAAATTGAACTAACAGTCTGGGCTGATAGGAACTGGCATCTAGCACTCAAGACTACTAACCCTATAGAATCGTTCAGAGAACTTCAAGAGACTCTTGAGAAAGAAGAGAATCATGTCTCGATTGATGATCTACCAAACAAAGACTGGTTGAGACAGACGTGAGTTTCCCTTCTACTGCTGGTAATCCACGGCTGGGTCAATCTCCAGCAGCTCTTACTTCCCTCGGTGCGGTTGGTGGCCCCCGAGGTGCAGGTGCTGGCGCTCTTAGAATTCTGGTAGAATTCGCTACTGTTTATGATAAGGAAGCAAGCGAGAGATTACAGAATGATCTACGTCAATTAGATCATGCTGCGAATAATTCAGCCATTGCTGAAGAAAAACGACAGAACAAATTACTTCAAGTTCGCGGTAAACTGGCCGAGTCTGAAGCTTTATTCAGAGGAAAACTCGATACTGCTGGTCGTTCAGAACTTAAAAGAATCGAATCTCTAGCTTCGAGTCGTAGTAAAGCAAACAAAGCAGAAGCCGCGGCTGCTTTGGTGCAATTCAACGCTGCTCAGAAAAGTGCCGGATTCACTGATAATGAGTTGAAAATTCTTGGACAGCGTACTGGGTTAAGAAAACGGGAACTTCAGCTTATTGCTCAACAAGCAGCAGCTGAAGAAGGTCAACACAGAAGGGCTAAATCTAGGTTAGCCGTAGAAGAACAAATCAATAAAGTTCAAGTAGGTAGAGCTTCGCTTGGAGCAAAACTTGGTGGTCTTGCTCTTGGCCTCGTCGGTGGGGCGATTGGTGCCGGGCTTATTGGCGGTGCTTTCGCTCTTGCTGGGGCTGGTATTGATCTACTTAGTCAGAAAGTTCAGGATATTCTTGATCCAGCCCGTCATGCCAAGGAAGCTTTAGTCGATGTAGCTAAAGCTGTAGATAAGATTGCCCAGTCTGAAGGTATCTCAATCTTAAAGGCGGCTGGTAAGTATCTTGAACAGATAGGATTGCAAGCAGACAATGCAACAAGAGCTCTGCTGGCTAAGTCTGTTCTAGATCAACAAACTTTAGATTTACTTAAACAACAGAATATTGCAGCTGAAATTTTCCTTCATTCTAAAGCTCTTGAGAAACAACTAAGGGATGAAGCTAGGGAAGCAATCATCAAAGAAGCTAAGGCTCTAGGAACTTATCAAGAGATTGTTAATCCTAAGGCACCAAGACGTTCAGTTCAAATTCTCATTGATGGATTAACTCTTGAAGCAGCTGTTACTAATAGAGTTGGTCAATCAATGGATTATGCGGCTGGAGCTGCTGATCGTTTAAGTGCTGCACAACAAGCATTAGCACTTGGTGCTGCCAGAGCTTCTCTTGGTCAAGAACTTCTTGCGAACGCGATTCAACGGCTCACTGAATCTCAAACGGCCCCGCTCCAAGCACAGATAGATGCTCTTTCAATCGAACCAAGTGCTAGAACTAAGCAACTTGAAGCAGCACTTGAACGTGCTTCAGGGGGTGGAACTTCTACTCAACTTCGCAACATTGCCGAAGAACGCGCCCTTATTCTTCTTAGACAACGATTACGTCTCTTAGGTGCTGCAGTTGATCTCGAGAAGTATAGTGGTAAATTCTTACTCGAAGCAATAAATGCTAAGATCAATGCACTCCAAAAAGAAGGCCAAGCTCAAGAGCGATTGAATCAGTTGCTTGACCTCCAGTTCCGCATGTCTCAGACGATCAAACGCCAACAAGGTGAGTCTATTGCTGACTTCCTTGGTCGTCGAGCACAAGAGAATAGACACCTTCTCGCTGAACAAGCTAACTTAGAACGACAACAAAAGATTGATAGTCTTGAGCTGCTGCGTGATAAAGTCCAAGATGAAGTAGCTCTGGCAGAGAACGCCGAACAGAGAAAGAATGTTATAGCCGCAGCTGGTGCTACTGCTAGACAGAAACTTCTTCAGAAGGAACTTGAAGCTTCTAAGAAACATGACAAAGAAGTATATGAGGCGCAGAAGAAGGCTCTCGAAGATCAGAAAGCAGCTATAAAGGAAGCTGGTAACGAATCACTCAGATTACTTTCAGAGTCTGAATTAGAAAAAACTAAGATCACTCTCATTGCTGCATTCAACGCACAACAGCTCGCTAGAGTTCAAGGTCGTATTCAAGGATATACTACAGCGAAAGCAATATTGGAAGCAATGGCAGAAGCTTTCATACTTCCTGATTTCATGGTTAGACCTCTTCTTGATAAGATAGATGCATTATTGAATACTTACAGACAGAAAAGTAATCTCTTTAATCAGCCACCTATTCCTGGGGTGGGTATTCGACCATTCGCCCATGGTGGAGTTTTCCAGCTCAACAACGCCTCTACTCAATTCGGTTCTAACATCAGAACTGGTGAGCAAGGAACAGAACTCGGCGTGGTTCTTTCACATCGAGTAGCTGCTATTTTACAGAAACAGAAAGGTGGTCCTAATCAAATTGGGCCATTCAATCTCTATGGATCACAAGATCCACTCCGTGATAAGTATGCTTTTAAGCGCCTCGTGAAAGAAGCTGTTTCGGAGGCTCTTGCATGAACCCGAATCTGGTTGTTCTTTCCCATGCCACTTACGTTGGAGCTTCTGGAGCTACTGCAGCTGCTACGCATTCTTTCTTCACTAAGGACTATAAACCGCCCGCCGAAGAACGCTTCGTGGGAGTAGATGAGGTTAAGAATCAGAATGGTAAATTCAAATATGTATATGACAACGGCCCAGGTTTCAGGATTTGGTCGCCTTTCTCTGTGGTATGTGAAGAGAAATTCACTGATTTAGGTAGTGCCCAAACACAATACGATAATCTGCGTAAGTTCTGGAATCATCCTGGCTTACTGGGGATGAAAGCTCCTGATGGAATATACACTATCCATTGGACGGCTAATCCAATGGAAAAGAATTTCCGAGTCTTCCCAGTAGTCGCCGGTGCTACATCTATCGAGTATGAAGTAGTTGTCCAGTTTGAGGAAGCATCATGAGTGGTCAATCCAACTTCCCGACTTCTGTGGATGACGATACTTCACTATTTGATGTAACGGATGGTACTAGTACTTTGATTGCTAGTCATCACAATAACATCAAAGAAGCAGTTAAGGCGATCGAGCAGAAAGTCGGCATTTATAGTACCGCAGCACCGACTACTATTGATTACCGCCTTGGTAATCCGACAGATAGCCACAGACATGATGGAGCATCTGGGCATGGACGCAAGATAGATCCAACGAACATCGTAGTTCCATCCGGTGGTTTTCCGTCTGGATTATCACTATATGACCACTTCCTTGACACTCAGATCCATAACCCATCCGGTGGTCGGAGATTCACAGAAACGATCCATCTGCATGGCAGCGCAGTAGTTGGATCTAATGTGGCAGCCCCTGTGACTTTTGGCCGTTCGATGCAGATTGAAAATATCTCTGGTGTTCTTCGTCGTGGTCCTAGCGGTGCAACAACCGCATTTGATCTCATGATTGGCCCGACTTCAATTTATCAAGCATCACAACTATTCAGACCGATCTTTCCAGCAGGTGTAACATATTACGGTAATGCTAGTCCGAATCTCATTACTTATCCATCTGGTGGAATTATTACTTTAGATGTTGATGCTGTTGGATCTAATGATCCCGGTCAAGATCTAACAATTGCTTTCGTTTTCCGAGACTAAGATGCCGATTACTACTTACAATGATGGATCTAAATACGGTGATGCTGATGCGATTTATGGACGAATCTCTACAGATTTAGTGGTTGCTCAAAACAGTCAAGCCAGAGAAACTGGTTTGAAAGTTACTGTGATAGATGATAGATCGAATGCTTGGGAATATTTCATCGGTACTGATCTTAACGCCCGTGAATTATTCATCTCGACTAATAAGAACCCGCCTGCTGATAATCAGGGATATTGGTCTTATCGCCTTGGGGCTTCTATGATAAAGCTCAGTGGCGGTAAAATCATCCGTATTCGTAATGGAGATGGGTCACTGGGTGATCGACAAGTCTATGTTCAAGAGATTACCGACCCAACGGTAGCTTCTCAATGGACGAGTTGGAGTCTTCTTTACAGTGGTAATCATTACGGGATTGCACTTCAGGAAGCTACATCAACAACCTATGATGTTTTCTCAGCGAAGTCTGATGGACTTTATAAGAACAATTCTAAGAAATGGGATAAAACTGGACTTATCGCTATTTATCCAGTTGTTGGACAGAAAGACGCATTATTCGTTCTGAGAGTTTCAACTGATCCTATTGAAGGCCCTCCCTACAGAGATCTCGATCTATTCTACACTGACAATATAGAGGTAACTGCACCTACAGCGGATCCTGTCAATTATAGATGGTACCGTAATAGCATCTCTGCGATGAAACTAAGTGATGGTAGAGTTGCTAGAGTTCAAGCGATGGGGCTGTACCAATCACCCCGTGTTAGAAACAATGGTGATTCAATTACTGTCGCTTTCAATAAGGACGTTTCTACTAATATTCCAAGTGAACCACGATTAATTAGAGGTTTAGCTGGTCAAGTCGGCCACAATACAATCACTTGGCCCAAGTTATTTCAACTTTCTGATGGGTTTTATTATCTATTCTATTCAGAAACTCATGCGGATAATGACTACGATGCTATTTCTAACTTCTTAACATCTCCAGCATGGCAACGTTCCAAGAATCTGTTACATTGGTCAGAACCTGTACCAGCTCCAATTGGCGGTGGGTGGGGCTTCGCTGGGGTTGTTGAAGCAAGTGGGTATGTATGGTTCGCTGGGAATGGGTCTGTTTACCGCCGCCCATCTACTTCAGTCTCCTATGATATCAGTAACTACGTACCACAACTTCAATTCGATATCCCCAGAGATAATCAACCTGGAAATGGTAGTTTCCCTGTGGCAAATCTCGCTGGAATTAATGATACTATCCTCGGTTTAACAGATCGAAAAGTCAAGATTGAAGTTGGTATCAAAACTGCTACTGGATTGTTTGAGTTCGCTCAATTCAACGATTGGTGGGTCAGGAATGTATCGCGGCAAATTGATGGGGAAGCTCAGAGACTACAACTTGAGTTCGGTGATCTCTGGTTCAGATTAGAGAATCTACTTCGAGATACTTACAACTTTGTCGGTAAACTTGACTGGCAAGATTGGGCGGAGGGAAAACGGAACAAGAAGTTTAACTATTATGGGGCTGGTTCAGCTATAGAAACTGCTGATTTCCGTTTGAAAACTAGTGGACTCATTCTTTATACTGGCTGGAAAGGTCATAACCCATTAACTGAAATTCAATTCAATGCTACTATCAGTGGTGATACGCCGGCTTTAGTTTATAGATACAAAGATTCTAAGAATTACTACAAAGCTGAATTAGATGGAACTAATCTTAATCTCATTAGAAAACGAGATGATGTTGATTCAACCTTAGCTACTGTAGCTGTAACGGCTGATTCGACCCCTAATATTCGTGTAGAAGTTATCTGGGCAATTCATAAGATCTATCTGAATGGTGTTCTAAAGATTACACATACAGAAACTGTACCGGGAGCCGATCCTGGTTATGTAGGTTTTAGAGGCACTAAAGCCTATACTATTTCTAACTTCTTACTCACCGATTGGGAAACCGCATATACCACTGAGGATCTTATTAGAGTCGCTCTTGCGATGGGTGATTATCATGATGCGAAAGTTGCTGGCGGTGGAGATAGACAGCTTGCTATCATCTGGGGTCCACAGACGGATATTCCATCCGCTGCTGATGGGTTACGTTTCTCTCTAGAATCAGCGAAACTTCAAATGATCTGGCGTGATGGATTTATTGAGGTTGGTAAGTTCACAGATAAATCTATCGTTAAAACAATTCAAGATCGGATCATTAGTACAGAACATTCCGAAAGTGCTGATCGTAGAATTAATGTGGCTGTTATAGACGGGAATGAGCACAGTTGGATTGAACTAGACGATGCTGATCTAATTCTTCGTAGTCGTGCTTTGAATGGTTATTTCGATTTGCCTGAGTTACTTGATCAATCAGCAGTCACAGCTAGAGCCCAAGAAGAAATCAGGCGTGGAAAACTAGGATCAGCCCCTGGTGGTTCAGTTGTTCTATTTTTAGATCTTTGGCGAATGGACGCCGTAACTTGGATTGATAATATCGGTAATTCAAAAGATGTACGGATCGAGGGGATGGTAGTAGATGTTAATCAAAGTAGTGAACCTCATCAACGAATGAACATTGATACGAGTTTATTAGCATGAAGCGGATAGTTAACCCTAATAGAAGATTACAAGAGATCAGCCAGACTCAAAATAGACAACGAGCTCATAGAGGATATCTAGTAGAAAACTATGATGGGATTGGACAATACATACTCGTGGCATTATCTCGAGGTTCTACTGCTTCAGCATATAAAGCTAGAATAGCTTCTGGGGATTTTGGAACTGGACAGGTTATACCAGTTGGAACTCCAGTGATCGTTACCAGTATCAGAGGTCAGATAGAAATCTTATCAATGGGCGCTAAATGAAGACTCGAAAATCTATTCCTGAACTCCTTAAATTACCACAAAGAATTCATAGGGGGTATTTGGCTGAAGCCTATGATGGGATCGGCCAATATGTGATGGTTACTTTGACGAGGGGTTCTACCTCAGCGGCGTATAAGGCTAGAATTGCCGCCGGAGATTTCGGGGGTGGAAGAACTTTCCCAGTTGGAACTCCAGTACCAGTCTTCTCTATTCGTGGTCAATTAGAAATTCTACTTGGTAATCTACCAGGTTGTTTCCCTAATGCTCGTGGAAAGGTCATCGATTCATTCAGTCGAGTAGAATCTAACGGCTTAGGAATTTCTAATTGGGGCTCTACATGGGATGGAACAGGAACTTATGACAATGCTAGATTAACAGCAGATGGTAATAATGCCGTCTTTGATCGAAGTTTACCTGGTTACGTTGATACTAATTTATGGTATGATGATACTGTTAATCCAAAACTTGGATGGCCTCTACCGCAAGATATCTATTGGTTCTTAGAACATGAAGGTCCAATCGATCCAGCTTATGGGTTGAATCTGAGATTCAGTAATACAGTATATGTAAGTTTTTTTAATAGAGCTTTTAGTCCACCTTTCTTCCCAGGCGCGCAAGTTAACTGGCAAGATTCGAGTTTTAATACCCATACTTATGATGACCCATTCAACTGGTCAATAACAAAATGGGCTTTTAGAATACAGATAGAATTAGATCAAGTTTCTTACAAACGTTGGGATAGTAGTCTACCTGAACCAGATTGGATGTCAGTACTCTCCGCCACTGGGATAGGAGATGAGTTACCTTTGGATTGGGAATTCTCTAGTAATGCTAAAGTAGCCGGGGAGATCTGGAAATGTGATTGTATGCAACTGGCCCAATAGAATATCATAATTTATGACCGAGGAAGCCGGACCTCCTGGACCTCCTCGATCCGGTCGAGTTCTGCCTCGGCTTGCTCGACTGTATGGATCAAGGCCACAACGCCGCCTGTGGCCTTGATCCTCTCCAAGTAATAAAGTTGCAGGCGAGTAGGTTTGCCAACTGCATCTCGTTTCACCTCGAATGCGCAGAAATGGCCGTGATAACACCCGAGAATATCGGGTAATCCAGCCACCATGAATGGTGAACCATGCAACTTTATCCAGAAACCCCCCCTAGAACGAAGTCGTTCAAGTATCTTCTTGACGACTGTTCGTTCTAGAGGGGGTTTTCTGGTGTTCACTATATGGTACCGGGAAAGGGATTCGAACCCTCACTCCTCGCGGAAACGGATTTTAAGTCCGCCGTGTCTGCCATTCCACCATCCCGGCATTGTTCACTGGCGATCCCGGCTGTCCCTGATTTTCTACGGGCAATCTTGAGACGTCTCTCATATATCCTACGGGGGCACCTAGCAATGGGCTTCGTGATACCATGGTATCCTCTCAGCTTATGACTAGTAGGACCAGCTCTTAACTAAAGATCGTCTAAATCGAGTTCCTCAAGATTCTCATCCTCGGTATCAGAATCAGTTTCTTCTGTGGTTTCTTTGTTCTCTTCAGTTACCTGGAAGGCATCCTTCTTGAAAGTAGCTTGGATCTTCGACTTTGTCTTGCCCTCATATTCATCATCATCAAGTGTAGCTCCGATAATCAATCCTTTCTGGACAATGGCAGCAATCGGGACTTCAACTTGAGACTTAGGAACCTTAACTCCAAGATCCTCAAGGAAGTTACGTAGATTCCACAGGGCTTCTGGCTTAAGGCTGGTAACGTGCCAGATTGATCCAGCGTTCTTGTATTTGTCAGGGGCGTGAATCGTCAAACGCCAGTTCAAATACTTAGAAGTTGCACCTTCCTTAGTCTTCAGTTCGCAACCTACTACCTTTAGAAGATAATCTCCTGTAGGCACATGGGCGGCCTTTCCGCCTTCGCGTCGATCCTCGACGTCACTAAAATCTACTGTGAGTTTAGATGGTAACTTCGGCGCCGGCATTGTTTTCTCCATAGATCCGATCGATGAATGATTGGAGAGTTGGATTTCGTTCTATTGGTCTTAACTCCTCAAAACGATTACCAGATACATACTTCGGACGTGATCCAAGTAATATCCGTCGTTCCATGACCTTCTTTCCTTTGATCTCTACCTCACTTACGTAGATTCTACCAACAATATTAGTAGCTGAAAGGAGAACTGACCTCGGCGCCGGGGAGAGTTCTGGATGTGTCTCAATAAGTGTGTTACCCTCTTCATCTTCATCTGTAGTAGTCTTCTCTTGAGCATTGAAGATGATATGATACGGAAGGTTTCGGAACTTGATAATGGCATCTTTCATAATTTCACCATTCTTCAAATAAACCCTCCTATCTGGAGTTAATGGATCACGAGACATATCTCGATCGAAATCATCCTTCAAGACCCATTTGATACCAATTGACATCAACATTGTGATAGTATCAATGACGATTACTTGATAATCATGTTTGCCGCCACGAAGGAACCAGTAGATAGGATCAAGGTCTTCCCATCTAGTTACTTCATAGACCTCCACATTCGGCCGCTTGCGAACTGAGGCGTAGCCCTTTTCATTGCAATCGATTATAAGTGTCTTCAAACTAGAAGAACAAGAGAAAACTGTCTTTCCTACTTTATTCCTTCCATAAAGACACATCTTGATGTATGGATCAACTTCCTTGGCTGATTTGATCTTACCTTGAGCGGTCGTTGCAGACTCATCCCTTTGCGTCTTCGTCGTCACTGACTTCGACGGTGTTAGAGTTACTGCCAACGTAATCCTCCTCTCCAATAATGAAATTAGTTTCCCGCATCATAGTCGTGTCAAACCCATTAAGTTCGGCTCGGCAGAGATCATGATAAGGGCATTGAGTACTACATTCCCTTGTGATAGTCCTAGTGAATCGCTTAGTCGCCTGGGCCCTCTTCACCACAGACAAGGCGTCCAGTAGGACCTCTCGTGTAACGTGAGATTCTCTTGGGAGCCGGTAACGGCGAAGGAATGGTGATCTCTTTGACAATGGACGAAGTACATCCAGGAAGTCAGCTGGATTGAAGTTATTCGTCTTAAGAAACTTGAGAAGTGTAGGATAATCTGTCGCTACTTTACGTTTACTCAATGCTCCATCTTGGTTAAGTTTAGGAATAGACGGTGGTTTACTCCCAACATAATTGTAGATTACTCCGGCGATTTTAATTTTGAATTGAATCTCAACTGCCCACGGGTATAACATTAGTTGAGGATCCATCGCGTGATATGACGTCGGTTGTGGAATAACACTGGCTGACTTGTGATCTACTACCCAGAGTAGACCATTTTCATCCTCAACAATGAGATCAAGTCTGCCCTTGAAAACGAACCTCTTTCCATTGACAACAAGAGGAGTTTCTACTTCAAGAAGCTGTTCTACCATATATGGCTTCCAGCCATCATTCCGATAGTACCAGGCATACGATCGCATGATCCGCTCAACTGCCTGTGGTAGTGGACCAAACTTCTTGCTTAATAGTTGTTTCTCTTCATCAAAGAGTTTGTTCCAATCAGCTACATACTCGTTGTGACCAATCTTCCAATCACTTTGTGCGTAGTATGTTTCTAGTGCCTTATGAATCCAAGACCCCGTATAGAGTGGTCTTGCTCGTTGTTTAGATTGTAGTAGTTGAACATACTTGTATTCATAAGATTTGGGGCAGCGATTGAAAGTTTTAATCCTTGACTGATTGAAAGTAATCCTTTCTAATTCAATCATCTAACCACTTCCTGAGATATGCTGTTAATGCTTCCGCAAGTTCTGGATCATCTGACAGGAAACCAATTGCTAGATTGCAATCTTGGCAAATGATACCACGTGATCGATTTGTCTGGTGATTATGATCTTGAGATAAAGCTTTCAATCTTCCACTGCCATTAGCTCGTCTGCTTTCTAATTTCTTACAGACTGCACAAACTCCACCTTGAAGCTGAAGAGTACTCTGATACTGTTCAACTGAAATACCTAGTTTATAAAGCCTTCTTTTAAGTCTCTGTTCTGGTTGTTTAATAAAAGCTTGGTGTCTACGCTTCTTTATCTTCAGTCCACAATCGTCGCAATATCTCTGAGCATTAGATTGAGGAAAGTACGTAGTACTGCATTCTTGACAAATTCCTAGTTCTGCTATCGCCGCCAAGGATATCTCCTGGTCTATTTTGCCTTCATTATATTATACCAAACTGCTAAACCTTTGTCAAGGTTCATACTTCCTGCATCCACAAACAGAACACCCAGTCTTCGTCGGTACTCCTATCTGCTTTCTCTCTGTATGCAAGTTCTTAGGATGACCGCACCACAGACAGTGGCCTCTGCCATGACTCATTTCTCACCCCAATGTTGAGATATAACTACTTCTGCTTCGATCGGAATTGTCGGTGAGAATCCGAACAATCGCTTCAATGGCAGATTCTCCATCACCTGTTTAACTAACGTAGCTACTTCTTCTACAACATCTTCACGGGCTTCGAGTAGGACGGAGTCGTGTACATTCCCGATAATCCTGGCGGATCTTCGATCAGTAAGACGACTCGAGAGGATGACCATTGAGAGGATGGTGAGATCTGATGCGAAACCTTGAACAGGAGCATTGATAGCTTCTCTCTCAGCTTCCCCCTGAACCCCCTCATCTGTGGATAAAATGGTAGGAAGATGACGAATCCGTCCAATGGGACTTTGAACGAATTGAAGGTTTCGAACGAGGCGCCGTTGACGATCATGCCAGGCCGGTAATCCTCGATATTGGTCAAAGAATGCTTGACGATAGGCTTTTGCTTCATCATCACTTACCTTAATCTGGAATTTCTCATCGGCATAAGTTCTGAATTTTTTCCAGCCCATCCCATAAAGGAAGCCGAAGTTAACAGCCTTCGCCATCTTCCTTTCTTCCTTGGTGACTTCTGCCGGAGGCTTGTTCAGGACTTTAACTGCTGTTTCAAGGTGTGGATCACCGCCTGTAGTGAATGCATGCGTGAGTGCTGAGTCCCTGGAAAACATAGCAGCAATGCGGAGTTCGACTTGAGAAAAGTCAGCCTCAATGAATTTCCATCCTGGTCGACTCCCGATGATACTTCGAATGTATATATCCCTGGGCACCTGTTGCATATCTGATGATAAACGCCCGGTGACAGTTCCGGAGAGATTATAAGAGGTGTAAAGTCGTGGCTTGCGAGCAACTCCAATTCGAGCAAGCCAGTTTCGAGTATAGGTTGATTCATACTTCTGCCATTTTCTTAACTCCATTAATAGATCAACTGCTTCGTGTTTCTTTCGAAGCTGGAGGAGTACTGACTCCGCTGTGGAAGGTCTTCCAGATTTTGGTGATACAACGATAACTGGTAGTTTCAGATATTCAAAGAAAAACCAACCGAGGAAAACAACTGAACGTAAGTTAGCGATTCCCTTCTTCTCTTCTGGTACAAATGAAAGAATCTTATCTTCAGTCTCTGCAATTATCTGTTTAATCTCAGTATGACGTTGACGAAGTCGTTCCATGTCCACAGGAAAACCGTTAGTTTCTAGATCAATGAACGCTCGACACGCCGGCATCATTAGTTTCGTGAAAAGACGGTGAAGTCTTGGTTGTTTCTTTAACTCTTCTCTGAACAGATGGTATAAACGGAGAGTGTAATCGGCATCTTTTCCATTGTAGATAGCGAGCCGAGTAAGTCCCGTAACAGAATTAAAACTGACCCCAGTTTCGTAATCATCAGCGCCAAGATAAGTTCTGGCAAGAGGTTTAAGTCCTCCAGGTCGATTTTCATCGAGGAGATGTGCGGCAAGTTTCGTGTCAAAGTGAGCATAGAGTTCTACTCCTTTAGCTGCCATCCATTGACAATCAAACTTGATGTTATGTCCAACCATTCGTTTCCCAGCCAGAGCCACACTGAGTGCTTCGTAAACCCGATCAATGGGGATATCCCATTCAATTTCTGGGTGTTCAAGACCCACAACGTAAGATTTACCTGGTTCCCAGGAGAAGGCAGCGGTATGAATAACTCCGTCTGGTGCCCAAGGTTCAAGCCCTCCTCGGTCACGAGTCATCTCCTTTGTTCCAGTCTCAACATCGAATGAAATTGGTGTTTCCACAGAGGCTAATATTTGGCAGAACTTAGCTAGTCCCTTCGATGATCGGATAAGTGCAGTTTGAGTTTCCGGGCGCCGATCTTGTCCATTGACAAGGCGGACAAAGGACAGCAAGTCGGCCTTGAAGATGCCCTCATGCGCCGGATTTCTTAGGACGGCCGCTGGATGTATAGTAGCAAAGACTGTTCGCCCATTAATCTGCTTAGCGATCCCTCGTTTAGACATAATTCCTGTGGAACCGGTTATCGCTTGGAGAGCGGCATTTCCCAGAAGAAGGATATATTGAGGATTAACAATATCAAGTTCACGTTGCATGAAAGTTGCGCAAGTCTTGATCTCGGTCCTTGTCGGTGTCCGATTATCTGGCGGGCGACAGCGAACCGCATTGGTGATATAGACAGAGGCTCTAGATAATCCGACTTCCGATAAAATCCTATCCAAATACTGGCCAGCGACCCCTGAAAATGGGCGTTCAATATCATCTTCCCGTGCACCTGGAGCCTCTCCAATCAACATGATCTTGTTTGGAACTGGGCCGTCACCTAGAAGACAGACAGTTCTTGCTTCTTTATGAAGTGAACAGAGAGTACAATTCTGATCTCTGACTGGAAGCCAGACTAGTTCTCTTGCTTGTGGATTAAGTGTCATATTACTCTCACTTGTTCAGCTCCATCAGGAACAGGAATTTGCCAGATACCAATCCCGGCAGTGACGAGGAGTGCAAGTCCACTAGTATCTCTATATGGAGTTTCGAAATAAACTGCGATAATACCAGCATTAATAATGAGTTTAGCGCATTCGAGACATGGTGAATGAGTACAGTAGAGTTTAGATCCATCAGTACTCGTTCCAGCCCTAGCAGCAAAAGAAATTGCATTCGCTTCGGCATGAACTGTTCTGGTGCATCCCCCATGATTACCAACTTCACATCCAACAGTTGTGCAATGAGGAAGTCCAGAAGGTGCTCCAACATATCCTGTTGAGATGATTCTTCCTTCTCTTGCAATTACAGCCCCTACTGAAGCCCGTTCACAGGTACCTCTGAGAGAGATGACTGTGGCAGTTCTCATTAACATTTCTTCTCTACTGATCCTAGAAGACATCAACCACATCTTTCTTATAAACGTGAAGAGAACCAATCCAATGCGTGAAAAATCCAGGTTGTATTTCTATAAGTTCTGCAATATATCGCTGCAGTTTGTGGGTAAGATACATATCATTCGCTAAGTGTGTGAAGTAATCTCCTGACCGCTGTAGATACGTGATATGGAGTTTTCTATTTCGCAAAGCGAACCAGTACCCCAATGAACAAGGGACACGTCGTTGCCCGAGTTGTTCATTGTCCAACTCCCTCCACACTGGCATGAAAAGCTGGCGGGAATCTGGATGCTTCCGTAATTCATCAACGATGGAAATGAGAGTTCCTTTCGAAGAATTCTGAAACTTTCGATATCTTTCTCCGTAAGTGTAACCGAAACCACGGTCTGCAAATTCCTGCCAGATTTCTGGCCTGAGACGCCAAGCGGATAGTGACTCATCATCCGGCCCCAATCCCTGTAATCTTTCTTCAAATTCAGCTTCGCACCAATCTACATTAGCAACGTTATACAGGTCAGTTAGATCTGGTTTGGTCACAGTATAGATCATATTCAGATATTCTTGGGTTTGATATTCTGGATCGTCCGCGATCTGTTTATCTTGCATCGTTTGTGGATGAACTTTCATACCGAGTTCAGCGATATCCCGTTTCAATTCATCAAGAGCCTCTGGGAAATTCCTATAGATTCTCAAATCGTCGCCTCCCCGATGTCAAGAATTCCAGACCCACGTTTACCTTCACCTGTTAAAACAAGAGTAGAAGCTTGTTGCGAAGTAAGTTTGCGATTAACTCTCCTATGTGTCGCCCACCCTTTTAGAACTAGATTCGCCACAGGGAAAGAACGGTACTCTCCAGCTTGTGCGTTCTCAAATTTCGTCTTCCATCTACGGGCAGCTCTCCATTTAATCTCTTCTTCTGGTCTATTCATATATTCATGATAGTATCTGACTGAATCACCGATTCTACCATCATGCTTCATAAATTCTTCGAGGCGTCCGAAGGTGTAGAGGGTAGCAACTGTTTCAACGGTTTTGATGATGAAGTTTGGGCAGTAGATCCGAAGCCTGATATCTTCCTGATCAATGCCCATACGTTCAGCAAGTTTGCGAGCGACGAAATCAGAAAGCGCGTAATCGGCGACTCCTGAGAAACCGAGTGACTGGGCTCGTGTATAGAGAGTGAGAGTTGCAGGTTTAGGCTGCCGTCTGAAGCTGAAGCCGAGTAGACAGTTACCCCATTGGTGGACCGCCTTCTGACCCCCGAAATTTGGCGGAACGATTCTGAATGTCCAGAGGGCATCATAGGTTCTCACATTCATGGCATTGTTCACCCAGGCGTGTAGAGTTTCTGGGTCAACATATTGCCCGGTAAACTTCGTCCATTTCGTCGGCGTCAAACCAATCTTACCAAGATCAAAGTCGAAAACAGCTGACTTGGCTTCCATCTGATTACCGAAAGAGTGAATAATGTTACGTTGATAATAGTCAATGTAACCTGGTTTATCTTCGAGCATACCAAAGTATGCCCCTTCCCACATAGCTTTGATATCAGGAAATTCTTCGATAATCATCCGCGATCAGAGTCTAAATTAGCTTCACGACGACGCTCATCTTCAATTCTATTACACTGCATCACCATCGAGTCAATGAATTCATTTGGTCTGATTACACCTGTCAGATAAAGTAAGTTGAGGATTACCGAAATCTCAGCTCGAAGTACAGTTGCTTCTCCATATTTTCCAACTAATTCATCTCGATTGACAGACTTCCGATACATCTCGCTCTGTGGCATTGGAACCCAAATCTTGCGTTTATCAATACTCATCTAGTAGTTACTCTCCTGTCGGAACTTATTGACTTCGGACTTCTTGAAGTAGAGTTTGTAAACCATCTCAGCGTCTAGTCCGACGATCAGGCAGAGTCTAACGAAAAAGTGGAGTGCATCCATCAACTCTTCGTAGAAGTGGGCTTGATCTGTCAAGACATGAGTTGTCTTCCATGGCTTATTCTTCAAGCAGTTAGTTGCTTCGCTGATCTCTTCAATCATACGATAAGCGGCATCTTTGATATACCACTGAGAGACTGGATCATCCAGATCTACATCAAGTCCCCTGTGGAGAGTATATCCATTAGCGATTTCAATTTCATCATACTTCCCCTCAAGTTCCTTCTGACGCTCAAAGATAGCTTCAAACATATCTCTAATACGGACAGGACCTGACCAAGTCTCAGGAGCTTCAGTTTTGATATCGTTAATGTTCACTGACAATTCCGACAGAGGTAATAATTGGATACTGTTTCTTGGAACTCAAGCGGATTATGAGATTTAACCGGTTCCATTCGACGACCACATTTAGTGATGGCTGCATCTTCAATGAATGATTCTACTAGATGCCAAAAAGTAATTTGGCGTCTCTTACTTCCATAAGCAGTAATCCGACAAACCCATTGTCCGATGTTTGGCATTATCTTCCTAACCTCCAGTAGATCGGCCCGGTAAAACAATGTTGGAGATATATGCAGAGGCCGCCCGACAGATCCCAAATCCGGCCTTCAACGTAGGGACCTCGATCGATAACAGGAACCGTTTTCTGTTCTCCTTTCCATCTGAAAGTAACGAGAGTTCCACACGGTAGCGTCCGATGCGCGACTCCGAAGATCCTTTTGGTATAGGCTTGTCCACAAGCGGTGTGATTTCCGTAGAATCCAGGACCATACCACGAGATTTCTTTATCGTAGTTCCATCCTTTCTCAACTGAATGCTGGCTGAAGATTGTTGTGATAATAAGTAAGAGATATGTTATCCATTTAGAGATTTCATCTAATATCACCCTTCAAGTATCCTCGTACGATTTCAAATAGTTCTAGTATGTTTGAGTTCCATTTATAGTGAATGAACCTCTTCCCATACCAATTCATTTCTGAAGACATCACTTCATCGTAAAGTTCCACGAGTTGAATGAATCGATCTTCAACTCCTTCCATCTGATCTTTAGTTTTGATACCAAGGCGTAATTCATCAGTCGTCGGACGAACATAGATCAATAAGGCGGAGGTTCTAAGAAACCACAGGATATTGTTGATGAGTGGTGGTTCAGCAGTAATACGGCCCCTAAGTACTGGCCCATAAACGAGTTCTGAATAAAAGAATCTGTCATGGATAGGAATTATATCCGATTCTTCTCGATCCATTTGTTGGGGCCACCATACACTGAAATCCTGTTCTGGACCAAGTTCATTACGAATCAGCTCTAATTGTGGAAATCCTCTCATCAACTTATGAACAAGAGTAGTTTTTCCGCTACCATCCACTCCTTCAACAATGATTCTTTTCTCTTGTCTAAGTGGGCTGATCAAAGTCTAACCTCCCTGTATTGGTATATTATAAGGCATCTTGGTATCCCTGTAAAGGGTCAGTTTTCAAGAAGAATATGGGGATTATGAAGTACAGCTTCTGCGATACTTCCCTTCTCTTTTAGTACTTTCAACACTACAGAATCTATAGTTCGTGGAGCCACGAGATGATAGTATGTAACTTTCCTAGTTTGACCGATACGATGAAGTCTGTCTTGCGCTTGCCAATAGTTTCCTGCATTATAGTCAAGACTGTAAAAGATACACACATCCGCCGGTGTAAGATCAATACCAAGGCTTCCCGCTTGAATTTGGCTAATGAATACTTTAAGACTACTATCTTCATGGAATCTCTCTACTAAACTGTCTCTGTCCCGGGAGGGGACACTTCCAGACAGTATTGCATAGTCGATTTTACGCTCACCAAGTTTCTGTGCAATTCGATCAATATCCAATCTGAATCGAACAAAGATGACAACTTTGTGATCTTCTTCCAATAGATCGTCAACCAGATCCATGCAAGTATTAAGCTTAGAACTATCCAAGATTCGAATTTGTCCTTCCACATCTTTAATGAACCCAGATGTAATCTGGGAAAGTCGAAGAAGTTTGACCAGAACGATTGCTGCGGTGGCATGAGTATCTTCAATCTCTACAATCATCTCTTCAGCCATCTTCTTATAGATTCCCTGTATTCTGTCTGGAAGTGTGATAGGGACAGTTTCAAACAGTTTAGGTGGGAGATCTAGACACTGTTCCTTCTTGATTCTGTATGAGTTTTCTCTGACTTTAGTGACAAGTTGTTTAAGATTACGGTAACCACGAAGTTGATATCTACCGAACCCACCCCAGATCCCATAAGTGAATTTGAAATGGAACCAATTAGTTCCAAAAATTTCAGGCTTCATCGCACGGAACTGACCAAAGATATCTAGTGGTGATTTAGTGATCGCAGTTCCAGTCAGGAGCATCCGCATTCTTGCAGCTTGTCCAATACGAAATGCTGAACGACTCTGTTTAGAACTCGGACTCTTTAACCTGTGGGACTCATCGAAAACAACAATATCTGGTTTCCAACGAATTAAGAGTTCTTCGATTGAAGGACCTCTAACAGGCGAGCGCCAGGTCCCTTCATAGTTGATAATAAGATAAGTGACATACTCATTGCTATGAGGATCTCGTTGGATTCTCCTGATGGCGGTAGCTCTACTCGAAGTAGAACCTTCGAGTCGGAAAATCCGAGTGGGCGCACCTGAATGTTGACGAATCTGTCTGGGCCACACTCCAAGAACAGAGAGTGGGGCAATAATGAGAACTCGTCTAACGTTATCATTGTAGAATCCGATTCCTGCCCAATCAATTACAACTTTCGTCTTTCCTGTTCCCATCTCCATCAGGAGCCCACCACTCCCGTTCAAATCAAAAAGTTTCCGCAGGGCTTTCTTTTGATGGGAGAAAGGTTCAGTCTTATATGTATATTTAAGCTTATTCGGCCGCTCGAGGATCACGGTCCCCTTCTGTGTATGTTTGATTCTCATTAAGGAACTGTCGGCCACAGTATGGGATACCACCACTGGAAGATTTGTTGTGAATGAAACCCTGTTTAGTTTCTCCCTTTCCCCAAACCTTTTCTGGATCAGGGGGTTCTTTAACTTCTTGATCGCAATACAAACACCGTCGAATCTCATTTGCCACGTAATCTTCTCCTAATAACTTCTTCACTCTTGAGTTCAGCCCGACCCTCAAACCTCAATACCATATCAAGATTATACTTCCTAACATAGTAGTTATGGATACTGATAGTACAGACAGGGCATCTCCATAGAATGGGGCTTCTAGTGCCATCAGAGCCTTCAATAGAAGTTTCTTGGAATTCCACCCACTTCAAACAGTAAGGGCACCAGAGCATTCCTAGCACTGGTGCTTGTCGTTTATCTTTCGGAGGAGCGAATGCCTTCCGTTGCGAAACTATACGAACTGACTTGGAGCCAGTTCTCTGCAGACGTTTCCCAAAATCTACAGCGCCTGAGTCTTTGGGAGAATCTCCTTCAAACTTCCGGACTAACTTCTTACCATCCTTGAACCAGATCACCTTCCACCCGTTGACCATCCAACCCTCCTGATGATGCGACCACACTCTGGGAGAGGATAGAACTCGGGGGGAGAGTACTACCCCGCGAGTGTGGTCGCAATACTATAATATGACATCTTAGAACCTTTGTCAAGGTAGAGTTTCGACCAAATCTCACCCCTTGACAAAGGTTTTGAGACAATATATAATAGAGTTTAGGACAAGGCGACGGGCATGGGCACAACATCTCATCGCCTTGTCCACCGATGACTATATGGTCCACGCACGAGGTAAGAAATGGCGAAAATCTATTCAGCACGAAAGGCCGGCGTAATTCTCGGGATTCCACATCTTGAAGTTATTCGCCGAATCCACAAGGGAGATATCAAGGCCAGGAAGCTCGACTGGAACTGGTTGATTACCGATGAGGCGATTGAAGAAGCCAAACAGAGTGACTGGTATAAGCGGCGGATCGAACGACAGGGACACCGAGAAGTTACTTCAGCTACCTCGTAATTCCATATTCTGATGGAAGAACGGGTCGTGCGGCTGCTTTCCGCCGTGTGGGGTGGTCGATCTGGGTATGTGTTCTTACCATATAAATCGCAAGATGACATTTGGCATGAAACACCTGGTATTCCATATAGTGGTTCTTTACCAAGGCTAAACATCACTCAACACGTAGACCAATACTTTTGTCCAGTAGTATTCAGCAAACCACATAGGAAGAAAGAATATGCCCTACCTGCGGATTTTCTCTGGGCAGATCTTGATCCTGTCCACCCAGATCAGTGTAGACTCCGCCCGTCTGTTGCTTGGGAATCAAGCCCAGGTCGGTATCAGGCTCTCTGGTTCCTTACTAATGAAGTCGCTCCAGAAGAAGCCGCTGCCCTCTCTAAACGGATCGCTTATGCTGATGGGGGAGACAAAGGCGGATGGGATCTTACCCAAGTTTTACGGCTCCCTGGAACCCATAACTTTAAGTATGAAACTGCTCCAGAAGTTCGACTCCTTTGGGCCAAATCTAGATCATATGCCGTCGAAGAAATCAAAGGGGCGTATCCACCGGTCAATGGAGAAACACCTTCAGAAGTTAGTGAATCTTGGCCGGAAGTAGATGAATCAATCATTCAGTCGGCTATTTCATCATTGCCGATTGGATATCGTCGGCGTCTCATGCAAGATACCGCAGGCGCTGACCGTTCTTTAGAATTACAGAAGTTGACACGGGACTTGGTACGCTTCGGCGTAGCCCACGAGATCGTTCTTCTCATCATCCAACGAAGTACTTGGAACAAATTTCATAACCGAGCTGATGAGAAACTACAACTTCAGAAACAATTATCATCTGCCATAGTTGCAGTCGAGGCAAGAGCTAAGAAACCCAAAGCAGAAGCTCCTCAGCTAGAACAGATTGAAGACATGAGAGTTCACCATTGGGCGGACTTCATGCAGATTCCTACTCATTTGAGGTGGTTAATTGATGACTCTTGGGTTGACGGGTCCGTGGGGTTTATTTCAGGAAGAAGTAAATCCTATAAGACTTGGATTGCGCTTGATCTTGCACTCTCTCTTGTGTCAGGGGTTCCATTCCTTGGTAGGTATTCAGTCAGGAAAACTGGTCCTGTATTACTCATCCAGGAAGAGGATCCGGCGTCTGTTCTTCAAGAACGTTTAAGACTGATTGGTAAAACTAAGGGAATGCTTCCCAAAGTAGTGGAAGCTCGTTCTGACTTCGTCAAGGTAGAGTATCCGGATTATCCACTTCATATCATCAACTTGCAGAGCTTCAGTTTAGGTTCCACAGAGAAAGTGGCTCAGGTTAGAAAGTTAATAGCAGAGATCAATCCGGTGATGGTAATCCTCGACCCCCTGATCGTAATGCTCGGTCAAGGGGTCGATGAGTATAAGGCGAATGAAGTTTCAGCCGTTCTCCAATCAGTTAAGATGTGGCGAGAAGAGTTCGGTTGTTCAGTTCTGATTGTGCATCACTGGAATAAAGGAAAAACTGAAGAGGGGGAACAATTCGCTCAACATATGTATGGATCATTCGCCTTCCACGCTTGGCTAGAGAGTGCTTTACATGTGATGCCAGTCATTGAGGAAGAACAAGAACGTATTGACACAGTGATTGTAGAGAGAGAATTCAAAGCTGCACCATCTGGACAGAGTTTGAAACTACGATTCGCTATTGATTCTGTGAAAGAATACAGTTACTCAGTTGTATTTGAAGATGACATTCGTGTTGGATCAAAAGAACAAGTCATCCTTGATATGATTACTCAAGCCGGAGCCTCTACTACACCAGAGATCGTCGCAGCCACAGGGTTCAGACGCCCAGATGTGGTAGAGATGGCTGGAAGGCTCGTTAGGGCGAAACTCTTGATGGGACGGAAGGGCGGAGGTCGGAATAACCCAACAGTCTACTGGCTTCCTGATCAGAAAGCTCCATCTAGTTGACAAACCGACTGAGATTATATATAATAGAAAGACTGGACGGACGCATGGACCGTCAAAAGAAGAGAAGGAGAGGCGGTTTGTTAACAGCTATGATGGAACGACAAGTAGATGTTAAATCTCTACTTAAATCAGTCAGAGAGATAGAAGATAAAACTGTCTTAATTGCAGTAGCTGGTAACAATGGATATGATGATGAGATAATTACTGCTCTTATTCTCGCTTTCGTAGAGAATGGAGAAGACCCAGAACGACAAATTGTTGTCCCTGACCTTCTGTGGGCTGGAGCTTTACTTGATCATCTTGATACTCAAGGATTTGAGATAACGAGGAAAAAGCTTAAGAGGCCCGAGAATGACCGATGAATTTGTCACTAAAGAAGAATTTACCAAGTTCCGCAGAATATTGATAAGACATCTCGACAAACGATTCGGCGAAGTATTCGAAAAGATGGCTGAGTACGATGATGCCGAAACACGAGTAGCTGATGAAGCCATGGAGAAAGCAGACCGAGCAGTTCGCCTTGGACGAAGAATTGAGAAGAAGTTGAATGAACATATGAGCGATCACACAGATGTCTGAAGGCCGATCTCTTCGAGGTCTCATAGAAGATCCAAGTACTCATCTTATTACTCGAATGCATATCGCGGTAGTAAGTAGTGCTTACCCAACTCAGAACTTGTTTGCTGCTAATATGGCAGGTTTCGAAGAGGGATTAGCATTAGCCCTCGCCAGCCCAATGCTCGCGAAGCGAATTCTTGGAGATTTTTTAAATCATCAACCTGAAGCTTTCACAACTGACCTGGCTCTCCAAATTGACGATTATGTTAAACTCTGGGATGAAGAAAAGAATAGATCTAATGGACATATTTGAACTCACAGAGGTAGTAGTTCTAGTGACTATTCTTTTAGTTCTTATCATGATCATGAAGGATAACATCTCTAGCCATGAATGATAAACTTGATACAAAGTATCGTGGAAGAACCTCAGAGGCTCCACTTCATACAGTTGGAGTAGATACAGAAGTTTATCGCCTGATTCTGCAACGTCGGAATGAGCTACGGAATGATTTCTATCCAGAGAAGATAACTATGGGCCAGGCTTTGAGAAGCATGCTGAAGATGTCATGGTAGAGATAGATTACACTCAACTGTGGCAAGAAGAATATGGTCCACACGCGAGAGAAAGAGATCCAAGAGATAAAGATAGGAGGAATTACTTGGGCGATGATCATGTGAACCCATTGATGAGGCCGACGGTTCAGAAACTTTACAATAAACTCTGGTCAATGAAGATTCTTCATGATCAGGATAACAGAGTTCATATCCTCCAACGCCTGGCTGTGGAGCTAGATCCGCCACATCTTGCAGAATTGATCTGGCAATTGCAAGGTCGGCTCTACTACAAGCTGGGTTATATCTCTACAGCTGAGGAAAAAGGATGGCCAGTACTCCACTTTGGAGATGCTAAATGGCCGTGGCAGTGGGGGGAAGAGCCTAAGCTTCCATTGGCGGAGCCCCTAGTTTCTGATGGCGGCGCCCATGTTGAAGTCATTGGAACAGATCTCACTGGATCAGTTGATCTAGAAGCTGGTATCAAGAATGGTTTACTCAATATCATCAAGGAACATACTCCAATATTCGGCGCACAGAAAGTAGTTTGTTATTGTGATAAAGAATATCATGGGCGAGTAGAATGGGCTAATCATCTCCGAGTTAAGATTTGGAGTTACTTGGAAAATGAATCCATTGTCGGATTGGAAAGATCCGTGCCCGAGATGCGGACGACCGAAGTCAATCAAAGCTGATGTTTGTATCGTATGTTATAAGGAGAAGAGAAATGGTAGAACCTATCCAAAGTCGTGAAGTTTTTGGAAATGTCTCTGCTTCATTAGGAGATGCACCAATTCATACAGCGAATGGTCATAAACAATGCGCCTATTACATTCCTCCACCTGAACTATCAGATGATCCAATTACTGAATCAAAGTGGCTACAGTGCCCACATGGACGAGAAGCTGATGGGGCTTTCTATTCCGAAGACTACATCAAAGAGTTGAAATTAGCCTGCCATAGACTACTTCATGAACTTGATACAAGTCGATCATTCACTACAACAGCCGTTGAAGACGTTAGAAAGTTGACAGTCTAATGGATACTAGAACTGGTGAGATTCGTCAACTCAAGAATGGTGAAGAACCAAAGGAAGATGAAGTCGAACTCACTAATGAACAACTAGAAGAAAGCATCAATCTAAGTCCACAGGAGAGAGTAGCCTGGTGGGCTGGAAGAGTACGGGGTAAGGATCGAAAAGCCGCTCATCGTGGTCAACATGCGAAAGCAAAGATGAAGAGACGAGCTAAGAAGAGATGAACAGACAGCTATTATCTCCGAAAGAATTAGCCGTTCTCGCCGCTTTTATGGGCGTCTGAGTGATCAAAGTGAAGTAGCCCATTCTCTCCATATGTCTCTACATACTGTGAAAAATCATCTATCTACTATCTATGCTAAACTGGGTGTTTATAAGAATATTGATGCTTTTCGAGTTGTTGGTTGGCTTAAAATCCCAGAAGAATTATAATGGCTGACTTCTGTATCTGTGATGCACAACTACAACCACATGATCGTATGCCGTGGGTTTGTCCCCTTCCTGAAGACTTTTCATGGATCACTGCCAGCCGTGAACTCAGGCATGAAGCAGCTGAACGAATTCTGTTGAACGAACCAGAAGAGATGGAGAGAATTGATGGCTAGAGCAGTATGAATGAGTATTATGATGGCTATTATCATAGTTGATGAAAAATTACGTCAGCTCACATTTCGTATCAATTCTGATGGACGAACTGTTAGATCTCAGGATTTGATCATTGATCGAGCTGATATAGAACGTGAAGCTATCGAGCGCCGAAATGCTGAAGCCGATGCGATCCTCGACCAGCCAGATGTTCAAGCAGCGATGAAAGCATTCATTGCCAAGAAGGAAGCGAAGTTAGTGGCTGAGGCTGTTGTTCGCGTCCTTCGCGAGCTGGCCGACGAGGTGGCGGGGCTTCATGATGATTACAACAAGACGGGCGAGTCCGGTTGGATTGGGCGTTCTGACGTGATTGGCCTCATCGCCGCGAAGGCCGAAGTCGAAGGAATGACGTTGTGACCGAAGCCGGGAAGCTGCTGATAGTTGGTGCCGGTCATGGCTCGCACCGACCGGGTTACACCTGCCTGGAGTGTGAGCGCCAAAAGGAGAGACTGATGACTGATCCCATCGACCTGCTCGACGAAGCCTCGTGGCTCGACGGCGATGCTCCCACCGCCGTCGAAGAGGACCGGCCCGTGGCGCTTGCTGTTGACTTCAGCCGCACCGTGGGTGACCTTCGCCACCTCATCGCCCTGGCCCAAGACGCGGAGCAGCTGCGGGCGGCCGTCACTGCCATCGAGGCCGAGGCCGTCGCCAACCGAGACGCCGAGGCGGACGCCATCCTCGACCAGCCCGACATACAGGCGGCGATGAAGGCGTATTTCGCCAAGAAGGACGCAAAGCTTGTAGCCGAGGCCGTTGCCGCCGAGCGCGCCCGCATCGTGGGCGACCTTCGCCGCCTCCTCGCCCTGCGTATCATCAAAGGAGAGACACCATGACCGATGACCGAGGCGCGGCGGCGCTAGTCAGGCTAATCCACAGGTTCTGGGATGACCTACCCAAAATCCAAGCCGACTACGAGGGCTGGCCTGCTGCCTTCGATAGCGCGCTCGCCGCTGCCATCCTTGGCGAGCACGGCGTGTTCCTGCCGGATGGCGCCGCGACGCGAGCCTTCACGACATGGTTGGAGTCCGATGAGCCGAGCGCGCAGGCCGAAGTCGAGCGGCTACGCGCAGCGCTGGAATACATCCGAGATGAGCTCGGTGTACCAGGCCCGGGCTATCCGATGCCGATTGCGAACGCTGCAAACCGGGCTCGCGCCGCCCTCGCCCCGGAGCCGAAGCCATGAGCGACGCCGAGCTGGAGGCCATTCGGACACGGCTCGCCAAGCACGATGATTGTTGGGTTTCTGCCGACGACATCCGTGATTGCCTGGGTGAGGCGCAACACGACCGCCGCATCCTCCTCGCCCGCCTCGATGCCACCGAGGTCCGCGAGCGGGCGCTGCGGGATTTCCTGTGGCGAGTATGGACGAGATGGCCGGTTGATGCATTGCCCGAGAAAATGCTGGTCGAGGCCGAAGCCCTCCTCGCCGAGCCGACCGGGGGACCACAATGAAAGTCATTGTTTGTGGGGATCGAAACTGGATTAATCGAGACTTCATTTATTCCACTTTAGATAAGTATCCAATCACCGAGCTCATCGAAGGTGGAGCCAATGG
>Ga0334722_10000523_pt1 | contig 55983 bp, 49 predicted proteins | sample C3_bottom_MG_FD_207210 | JGI IMG/M metagenome (GOLD analysis project Ga0334722, IMG submission 207210) | Sediment microbial communities from Yellowstone Lake, YNP, Wyoming, USA - C3_bottom | ecosystem: Environmental > Aquatic > Freshwater > Lake > Sediment | place: USA: Wyoming | collected...
CATCATGTTGCTCTACGGGGTGGGCATCCTCGACCTGATCGTGCCCGTGGGCCTCCTCCCCTATTTCCACTGGCTGGAATGGGCGGCGGCGGTGGTGGTCGGCCTGAGCGTCGTCGACAAGATCGTCGCCTTCGCCCAGGACCTGCGCAGCGGGGCGGAATCGAAATAGGTCGTGAGCCCTCGCGTGACACGCGTACCCGCGTGAGGGTGAGAGGAAGAGATCGAAACCCAGCCCTGAACCCGGAGGCATACATGGCACAGATCAAGAGCGCCCTGGAACTGGCCCTCGAGAAGACCAAGGATCTCAAGGTCGACGAGGCCGCCTTGGAGGCGAACGAACTCGCCCAGGAGGGCAAGAGGAGCGCGGGTCGCTACATCGACGATCCCGCCTCCATCGACCTCGCGAAGAAGCTCGAATCCTTTCCCAAGGAAAAGCGCCAGGCGGTGAAGGCCGGAATGCACGAGATCCTCTCGGCCCTCATCCAACTGCCCCAGGGCGAACACTCGATGGAGCGGCTCGCGACCATCGCCGCCGCCTACGCCTCGATCGCCGGGGCCTCGGGACTGGTCGTGGGCGCCGTGGGCGAGAAGCGCGTGCAGTCCGTGTTCCAGCAGCTCGATGCCTTCCTCCGCAAATACCTGGACGACATGAAGAACGTCGACAAGGTGATCCGCCAGCAGTGGGCGCCCAAGCTCCGCGAGAAGGAGCGGGCCATGGCCGCGCGCCTCGGCCAGGACGTGCGCCTCGACCCGATGCAGGACGCCGAGTTCGCGGCCTTCTACAAGCAGAACGTCGGCGCCGTTCGCGAGCAGTACCAGGCCGCCCTCGATCGGGCCCGCCAGGACCTCGGCTCCCTCATCGGTCTTCCCCAGGACTGAGGCCCGCCCCCTCGCGCCTCGAGAGCGCGATGAGCACAAGGGCCGCGTCGGATTTCCGGACTCCCGGAATCCGGGCCAACTGGCCGAGGGTCAGGGGCCGCGCCTTCGCTAGCTTCTCCCGGGCCTCGGCCGAAAGCCCTCCGACACTCGTGAAATCGAAACCGGCGGGGATCCGCTTGAGCTCCGAGGACTCGAAGCGGGCCGCGAGCCTTTCCTCCTTGGCCTCGTAGCCCGCGTAGCGGAGGTCGAGCTCGGCCGTGCGGAGCCAGTCCGCCGGAAAGCGCGCGAGCTCGCCCACGAGACCGATGGCGACCTCGATGGCGATCCTGGGATCGCGCAACGCGCCATCGATACTCTCGCCGACGTGGGGCAGGAGGAGGGGCTCGGTCGCCGCGTCCGCCACCGTGATCCTGCGCGCCGCGAGCAGGGACTTCACCTCGGCCAGACCTTCCATCCTTCGCTCGAAGAGCTCCCGCCGCCCGACGTCCACGAGGCCGGATTCGATGCCCCGCGGGGTGAGGCGGCGGTCGGCGCTGTCGTGACGGAGGGCGAGCCGCCTCTCGGCGCGGCTCGTGAAGATGCGGTAGGGCTCCTCGGCCCCCAGGGTGGTGATGTCGTCGACGAGGACGCCGATGTAGGCCTCGCCCCTCCCGAGCACGAGGGGGGGCGCGCCTTCGAGGGCGCGGGAGGCGTTGAGTCCCGCGATGAGTCCCTGGGCCGCCGCCTCCTCGTAGCCCGATGTGCCGTTGGTCTGACCTGCGACGAAAAGCCCCGGCAGGCGCTTCGATTCGAGCGAGGCGAGCAGGTCCCGGGGATCGAGGAAATCGTATTCGACGGCGTAGCCGGGTCTGACGAGCTCGGCCTCCCCGAGGCCCGCGATGGTGCGGATGAAGGCGCGTTGCACGAACTCGGGCAGGGAGGTGGACAGTCCGTTGAGATAGAGCTCGTCGGTATCGAAACCCTCGGGCTCGACGAAGACCTGATGGCGGTCGCGCTCCGGGAAGCGCACGACCTTGTCCTCGATCGAGGGGCAGTAGCGCGGGCCGCGTCCCACGATCTTGCCGCCGAAGAGGGGGGAGGTGCCCAGGTTGCTCCGGATCGTCTCGTGGGTGGCGGCGTTCGTCCAGGCCAGCCAGCAGGGAACCCTCGGACGCTCGATGGGACCGCTCGTGAAGGAAAAGGGCTGGAGCAGCGGATCGCCCTCATCCCGCTCGAGGCGCGAGAAGTCGACGCTGCCCGCCTTGATGCGCGCGGGAGTCCCCGTCTTGAGCCTGCCCAGGGGGAAACCGAGTCCGCGAAGGGCCGGGCCGAGCCCGAGGGCCGCGGGTTCGCCGAGGCGCCCCGAACTCGCCACGTGGTCCCCGATGAAGACGCGGCCTTCCATGAAGGTGCCCGTGGTGAGCACCACGACCGAGGCGCCGATCCTCGAACCCCTTTCGGTGACGACGCCCGCGATCCTGCCCGCGGGCCCCGCGTCCGCGGCTGCCCCGTCCTCGACCAGGAGATCGACCACCGTGTCCATCAGGATCGAGAGCCCGGCCTGCGATTCGAGGCTCTTTCGCGCGAGCCGCGAGTAGAGGGCCTTGTCGGCCTGGGCACGCGGGGCCTGGACCGCGGCCCCGCGGGAGCTGTTGAGCATGCGGAACTGTATCATCGAGCCGTCGATGAGCCGTCCCATCTCGCCGCCCAGGGCATCGATCTCGCGGACGAGGTTGCCCTTGCCGAGCCCTCCCACGGCGGGATTGCAGGACATGCGGCCGATGGCGTCGGGGTTCTGGGTCACGAGCAGGGTGCGATGCCCGACGCGGGCCAGGGCGAGGGCGGCCTCGATGCCCGCGTGACCTCCCCCGACGACGATCGCCTCCCAGTCCCTGCCCTTGGTGTTCATAATTGTCACTTTCCGAGGCAGAAGCCGGCGAAGATCGTCTCGAGGACCTCGGCGGAGACGATCTCGCCCGTCAGCTCGCCCAGGGCCTCCGCGGCGACTCGCAGCTCGAGGGCGGCGGCGTCGAGGAGCTCGCCGACGCCGGCCGGAGACGAGGCATCGAGGACGCCGAGGACCGCGTCCAGGGCCTCGACCGCGCGCTCGAGGAGTTCCTTCTGGCGCAGGTTGGCGATGGCGACCTCGTCGCGGTCGGGAGGACCGCCCTCCGGCGGTCTTCCGGCGAGACCCTTCAGGGCCGTCGCGAGGGCCTCGTGCAGGGCCTCGAGGCCCCTCCCCTCCTCGGTCGAGAGGGGGATCCAGCCCCGGGGACAGGGCAGGGAGTCGGGGAGATCGGTCTTCGTCCAGATGCGGAGGGCGTCGGGACGGAGGGCGAGGAGCTCCTCGTCCTCGGCCCCCGGCCCGAGGCTGGAGTCGACGAGGCAGCAGACGAGATCGGCCTCGGAGACCAGGGCCCTCGAGCGCTCGATGCCGCGGGCCTCGATGCCTTCGGGGCCGGCGCGCAGGCCGGCGGTGTCGACGAGGCGGAGGGGGAAGCCCCCGATCTCGACGCCCGCCTCGATCCAGTCCCTCGTCGTCCCCGGCTCGGGACTGACGAGGGCGCGGTCCTCGCGGAGAAGGAGATTGAAGAGGCTCGATTTCCCGGCGTTGGTCCTGCCCGCCAGGGCCAGCATCGCTCCTTCGGCGTAGAGGCGTCCGGTCCTCCATGAAGCAGCGAGGGTCGCGAGCTCGGCGCGCAGGGCGGCGAGCTTGCCCCGGGGAAAGAGCTCGGAGGGAGAGCCGTCCTCCTCCGCGTAGTCGAGGCGGACCTCGGCCTCGGCCAGGAGGTCGAGGAGAGCCTTGCGCGCCTCGCCGAGACGCCGGGACAACCTTCCCTCGAGCCGCCGCAGGGCCTCGCCCCGGGCACCCTCGCTCCTCGCGTCGACGAGCTCGGCGACAGCCTCGGCCTCGACGAGGTCGCTCTTGCCCTGGGTGAAGGCGCGGAAGGAGAACTCCCCCGGCAGGGCGGGGGCGAAGCCGGCGACGTGGAGGCAGGAGAGGATACGCCGCACGATGACCGGCGAACCGTGGCATGAGACCTCGGCCTGGTCCTCGCCGGTCGGGCTTTTCGGAGCCCTGAACAGGGCCACGAGCACCTCGTCGATTCGCTCGCCCGTCCGGCCGTCCATGAAGAAGCCGTGCACAAGGCTCAGCCCCGGCGCCTCGAGGAGGGCGGAGGGTCGACTGAAACAAGAGGCGAGAAGCTCGAAGGTGCCCGGCCCCGAGGTCCTGATCACCGCGAGGGCGGAGCGGCCGCCGGGGGTGGCGAGGGCCGCGATGGGTCGGGGGGCGTCGAGATAGCTGCGCGGCATGGCAGGTGACGATAGCCTCAGCCCAGCCGGCGCTTCAAGGGAGGCCTTCAGGGGCTCGCGTCGTAGACTAGGGAGCCGGGGCCTACCGACAGGGCCTTGAGGGAGGAAAGGCCCGAGCGTCCCGCGGCAGCCATCACGAGCGCCGAGAGTCCCTCCGGCGACAGAAAGGCCGAGACCGACATGCGGAGTTCCCCTCCTTCGCGCCCGGCCGGGCCTACCTTCCGAGCCACTTCGGCGAGGGAGGCCCGGAAGGCGGAAACCGCGAAGGTCCGGGGAGCCGATCGAATGACCATCTCGTAGCCGAGGCCCTGCCCCAGAAGGCCGGACTCGAGCCTCTTCGTCTCGGCGACGACCTGGGGCATCAGGGACCAAAGCGTGGAACTGAGGGCGCCGATGGCCGCCGCCTCGTCCGAGCTCGGACTCAGGCTCGGCTGTCCGACGAAGGGAAGGGCGCCGAGGAGGGCGGCCGTCGCGACATCGTAGAGCCGCAGCTCGCCCTGGGCGGAGGCGAGATGGATTCCCTGCCTCGTATCGGCCGAGATCGCGAAGGCTATTTCGACACAGATATCCGCACCGAGACCGCGCGCGATGCGAAGCAGGGGCGAGGAGGCCGGGCCCCCGGTCGCGGAACCACCCGGCGCCGAGGCGGGAAGATTCTCCTCTACCTTCTCGGGACCGATGGCCTTGAGTCCGGCCCTGTCCGCGAGCCAGCGATTCGCCTGGAGGGTGGCCGCCCTCCCCGCCTTGGCCTGGGACCCCGAGGAATCGCTGTAATAGACAAGGAAGACCAGCTTCGACAGCCATGCTTCGAAAAAGGAGGTTTCTTGGGGCGTCAAAGGGCCGGCCCGCTCGAGGGCGGGACCCCCGTCCCCTGCGCCCGAGCCCGGCGCGGCCTCCTCGGCTGGGGGCTCGTGGCGGGCGGCTCCCTCGAGGGTCGATGCGGCGGTCGGAGAAGGCGGGGAAGGAGGGCCCGAGGCGCAGGCCAGGCAGAGCAGCAGCGGGAGGATGGGAAGGACGAGGAGGCCGCGAAGCCGAGCTCCGGCTCCGACAGCCTCGCAGACGGGCGACAGCCGCCCCGCGAAATCGGAGGGGCGGGGTCGGGAACCGATCCTCAATTGGCCCGTCGGATCACCAGAGATTCGAGGGAGAGGTCGGCCGTGGCGACGAGCACCGGCCTTATGCTGCGAGCCGCCTCGATCCCGGTCTGCTGAGGTTGCCCGAGCGTGCCGGTCAGCACGAGATTGCCGCCTTCTCTCCCGACCCTCACCCTGATGCCGTTGACCGGCAGCCCGATCCGCCCCAAGGCCCGGCCGTCACGATCCAGCAGAACCCCGTCCTTGGTCACGCTGAGGAGGAGGGTCCCGTCGGCGCTCTCGAGACGCAGGCCGGGCTGGCCCGAGCCGTAGGCTTCGAGGACGAAGGGTCGCGCGAGGGGCAGGGGATCGGCGACGGTCAGGGTCGTGCCCTTCTTGAGTTCGAAGGCGAAATCGCCCCTGCTCGCGGGGCCACGGGTCGTGAGGGTCTTGGAGAGGCCGGACTCGAATCCTTCGGCGATGAGGAAATCGTCCCCGTAGCGCCTTGCGGCGCTCTGCGCGAAGGAGGCGGGTGGACCCTTGTCATGATCGAGACTGAGGCCGAATTCGTCGTAGATCGCCGCGACGGATCCATCGCCTCCGATCTGCAGCTGATCGAATACGGCCTGGAAGGAAGGTACATGGACCGAGAGGCGCGGGTCATCATCGACCGAAAGGGTCGCCACCGACTCCCCCTCGGAACCGGGGCGGAAGGAGAGCACGAGGTCGTGGCTGCCGGCCGATAGACCCCGGCCGAGGGCCGTGGACACCGGGGTGGCATCGCCCGGAGTCTGAAGGACGAGGGCTCCCTCGGCAAGGACCAGCCGCAGGACCTGGCCTGGGGATCGGCCGGTCAGGGAGAAGAGGGATCCGCCCGCGGACTCGAGGGAGGCTCTGAGGGCCACGGAAAAACGGCCCTCGTCTTCGACCGCGTCGAAGCCGAGGCGAGGAGCCCTGAGGAGGGCGTCGGGGCCGAGGCGGTAGCCGAAGCCCCCGGAGTAGGGCACGAGCCTCGGCTCGCCGGAGACGAGGGGACGCTGGGCTTGGACCCTCATGCCCGAATCCTCGAGATTCCCCGAAAACTCGAAGAGGGCCTGGTAGCGGTCCACCCTGGCGAAGAGATCGTCCGGCAGCCCGCTCGGCCGGGCCTTCGCGATGAAGGTAAGACTCTGGAACCAGGGCGAAGCCACGTCATAGGAGCCCTCCGCGGGCTCCCCCGGATAGAAATCCAGACGGATCGTGTAGGCCCCGTCCTTTTCGGGAATCGTCCAGACCACATGGTCGAAGCCCTTGTCCGCCGCACCCTCGGCGAACACGCGGCCGCCCGCGCTCCAGCGAAGCCAGGGCTCGCGGCCCGACGGGACCTCGGCCGGGGTCGCGCCGTTGGCGACAGTGCCGGCCTTGGCGATCACCATCTCCGCGGCGACCGCAGGCTGTGCGCTCTCGGAGGAGCCAGTTGGCGCGGGAAGGGTCGAAGATTCAGGCCCGGAGGTGTCGGCACCGGAGCTCGTGCTCGTGCTCGTGCTCGTGCTCGTGCTCGTGCTCGTGCTCGTGCTCGTGCTCGTGCTCGTGCTCGTGCTCGTGCTCGTGCTCGTGCTCGTGGTCGCGGTCGTGCCCGCTCCCCCATGCGCCGGGGGAGGGACGGCGGGGCTGGCGCCGGTTGGGGGAGAAGCTGGCGCCGTGGCTCCGCCGGAGACAGGGGCCGCGCTCGGGGCCGAGGCGCTCGCGCGGCCGCTCGGGGAGCTCCCTTCCTGGTTCCCCGTGCCGGATGTCACCGCGCTGGTCGCCGGGGGTGCGGTAGCGACTGCCGCGGCGACCGGGACTGTTGTTTCGGTGGAATGTTGAGAGGGCTCGAGGGCAGTTGGCGCAGTCGTCCCCGCGGCGCCGCTTCCATTGGCGGAGCCCACCGACGCGGCCGCGGCCGCATCCTTCGTTGGAAGGCTCGGCCCCGCCGCCTGCGCATCGGTGGAAGCCGCGAGGACAAGGGGAAGGGAGCCGGTCGGGGCCGCTGTCGCCGATTCGGCGGTACCGTGGGACGGAAGGGGGGCCGCCGGCTGAGAGCCCTTCGAGACCGGTCCCTGAGCCTCGACGGCGGCCGTGGTCGCCCCCGAAGTCGACGGAGCGGTGGAGTGCTTGGCCGGATCGCCGGAAGAGCTCGAGGAGGCTGGGGATGCCGAGGGGGTGCCAGTTGCTGACAGGATTTTCGAAGCGGCGCCGGTTCCGGCGGCGGCCTCAGTCGCCTGGGGCGCCCCTCGACGGTTGACCGTCGCGATCAGAAGGATCTTCGAGCCGGCGAGGGCCACGGAGGGGCTCATCGAGACGCCGCCGGGAGTCCATTCGGGATCGGCCACGAAAAACGCGAAGTCGTAGGTCTGGACCTTGGCCAGGCCCGAGGCGATGCTCCCCCGGAGGCGATAGAACCCCGGAGCCAGGTCGGTGGGAAGCCTGAAATCCTCGAGACGGCCGACGAGACTGGGCTTGGTGATGGAGGTGGCAGCCGCGGGAAGGTCCCTCGAGGCGCCCGTTCGCAACCAGGACAGGCTGGCTACGGAGACGCCCTTCGAATCCACGAGCTCCAGGTCCAGGGAATCCGGCTCTTTGGCGCCCACGGCGGAGCCGAGCACGACCGCGACGCTGCCGCCCGGCTCCAGTGAGGCCCCGGGGGTCAGATCGACCTCTCCGGATCTCACGCCGAAGGTATAGATAGCACCCCGTTCCGCGTCGGAGAGAAGGGTGGCCGGGAGGTCGCAGGCGCCGAGAAAGGCGACCAGGGCGAAGGGAGCGAAGCGGCCGAATAACCTGTGCATGGTTTCCCGGCTGAAGTATACCGCGATTCCCGGAAAAGTTCAAAAAAACCGAGTGCCGCGCTCGGCTCAAGCCTCGTGCAGGGCCCGGGCTATCGGCATCCGCCGTCCCATGCCGAAGGCCCGGGGGGAGACCTTGATGACCGGAGCCGCCTGCCGTCGCTTGTATTCCGAACGCGCGACCAGGCGCAGGATCCTCGCGGCGAGGTCGCGATCGAAGCCCCGGGCCGCGATCTCCCCGAGGGAAAGATTGTCCACGATGCAGAGGGAGAGGATGGCGTCCAAGATCTCGTAGGGCGGCAGACTGTCCTGATCCTTCTGGTCGGGGCGCAATTCGGCGCTAGGCGGCTTGGTCAGGGTCGCCTCGGGGATGGGGGCCACCCTCCCCTCGCGGACGAAACGCGCGTTGATCGCCCGGGAAAGGGCGTAGACCTCGGTCTTGAGAAGGTCGCCGATGGGGGCGAGGGCGCCGCTCATGTCCCCGTAGAGGGTGCAGTAGCCGGTGGCGAGTTCGCTCTTGTTCCCGGTCGTGAGGAGGAGGGAGTCGAACTTGTTCGCCCAGGACATGAGGATGAGGCCGCGGATGCGCGCCTGGAGGTTCTCCTCGGCGAGGCCGAAGGGCAGACCCTGGAAATGCGGCTCGAGGAGGGCGAGGAGGGAGGTGAAGGGGCCCTCGATGGACAGCTCCTCGAGCCGGAGACCGAGGGCCGAGCAGAGCTCGGCCGAATCGGTGATCGAGCCAGGGCTGGAGAAGCGCGAGGGCATGGTGATGCAGGTGAGATTGTCCGCCCCGAGGGCCTCGGCGGCGAGGACGGCCACGAGGGCCGAATCGATGCCCCCCGAAAGCCCGAGGCAGGCCTTTTTGAAGCCGCACTTGCGCATGTAGTCGCGGATGCCGATCACGAGGGCCTGTTCGATCTCGGCCATGGTCCCCTCGAGGGCCTCGGAGGGTCTCGTCCCGTGGGATGCCGACTCCCCGGCCCCGAGGGCCCCGGTGTCGACGAGGAGGATCTCCTCCTCCCAGCCTGCCGAGGCGGCGAGGCGGCCCGCGGCGTCCATCACGAAGGAGCGGCCGTCGAAGACCAGGGAGTCGTCGGCTCCCGCGAGGTTGCAGTAGAGGGTCGGGATGCCTCCGCTCCGGGAGGCGTCGGAGGCGAGCTTGCGTCTCGTGGCGAGCTTGCCTGCATGGAAGGGCGAGGCCGAGGGGACGACGAGGATCTCGGCGCCGGCGTCGAGGAGCTCCTTGACCGGATCGACGGAATAGTGCAGCCCCGGCACGGGGGGGGCCTCCCACCAGATGTCCTCGCAGACCGCGAAGCCGATCCTGAGTCCGTCGAGTTCGAAGAGAATCCGCTCCGAGGCGGGCTCGAAGTAACGGGCCTCGTCGAAGACGTCGTAGGTGGGAAGGAGGGTCTTGGCCTGCGTGAACACGAGGGCGCCGTCCTCGATCACGCCGACCGAGTTGCGCAGGGGCTTCCCGGCGGCGCCGCGGTTGCGGTCGACGAAGCCGAAGGCCACGGCGATGCCCCGGGGCAGCTCGCGCTGGAGCTTCCTCAGCGCCTCCAGGTTGCCTTCGACGAAGGAGGCCTGGTCGAGGAGGTCCATGGGCGGATAGCCGCAGAGGGCCATCTCCGGAAAGACCACGAGGCGGGGAGCCTCGTCCTTGCCGCGGGCCTCGAGGCCTCGGACCGCTTCGATCATGCGCGCCGCGTTGCCGGCGAAATCGCCGATGAGAGGATTGGTCTGGACGAGGGCTATTCGCATGGGGAGTCTCCGGCGCAGTGTTGGATCGGTCGGGGCCCGCCTTGGCCGCGCTTGCCCGCCCGACGGCTGGATAGTACACTCGCCGACGTGCAAAGGACAATGATCATCGCCCCCTTCGCGGGGAGCTTCTCCTCGGCTCTCGACAGGTCGGCCCAGGCCGCCGGCTGGCGGACGCTCCGGGCCTGTCGCTCCGAGCCGCCTACGAGGACCGAGGCCTTCGCTTCGGCCGAAGCCGGGAGGGGGGAGCGCGGGCCCGCCGGGGCGGCCTCCACGGAGGCGCCGCGGATCGACATCCCCTGGAATCCCGCCTCCTATGTCTCGGCGGGAGCCCTCGCCCTGGCTGCCGGCGAGGCCGAGGTCCTCGTCATCGTCCACGAGCCCGACGGGGCGGACCCCTCCCTCTTCGACGCCGGCCCCGGGGGACTCGGCTCCGCCCTGGCCGCCGCGACGGAGGGGCCGGTCTACCTGGCCAGGGAATTCGTCCGCCGCTTCGAGCTCGCCGGCAAGGGGAGGATTCTCCTCGTCTCGGTCGAGGCCCCCGAACGCGCCGCGGGCTCCGCTCCCGGTTCCTCGGCCTTCCCGGCCCTGGTCGCAGGCGCCTTCCGCGGTCTCGGCGAGGGCCTCTTCGACCGCGCCCGCCCGGGCTCCTTCAGCGCCTGGGGCATCCAGGACCGGAGCGGCAAACCCGAGGCCGCGGCCGAATTCGCCCTGCGCCTCCTCGAGGAGCCCAAGACCTCCAAGTCGGGGCGATGGCTGCCCTACAACGGCAAGGCCGGCATCTTCGGAGTGTTCTGAGCCCAGCCCGTCGGGCGGCTCCTACTTGATCCTCTTCCGCCTCTTCCTCGCGGCCTGGCCCGAGGTCTTGTCCGACGTCGGCTCCGGAGCCCGGAACCTCTCCACGATCCTCGAGCCATAGACCATCCAGAGGATCCCGCCGAGGACCATGAAGGACGAGAGGATCTGGCCCATCGAGAAATTCAGGGGAGTGCTGAAGACCCAGGTCGGCGCGTCGCTCTTGCCGAATTTCAGGATGTAGCCCATGCCCGCGTCCGGCTCCCGGAAGTACTCGATGATGAAACGAGCGAGCCCGTAGCCGACTAGGTAGGCCCCGACCGCGAAGCCGGTGAAGGCGCGGCGCTTCCGCACGAAGATCCAGAGGATGAACCAGAGCACGAGCCCCTCGAAGAGGGCCTCGTAGAGCTGGGAGGGATGGCGGGGCAGGTTGACGAAATCGTTCATCGAGGAGACGGCGATGCCCGTGCGGTTGGCGATGTCCTGGACCAGGGGATCGCGGGCCGGGAAGCGCTCGGCACGGGGGAAGACCATGGCCCAGGGCGCCGTCGAGACCTTGCCCCAGAGCTCGCCGTTGATGAAATTGCCGAGGCGCCCGAAGGTGTAGCCGAGGGGCACCGAGACCGCCAGGACATCGGCGAAGGCGAGCCAGCTGAGCCTCCTGATCCTGGTGTAGATCAGAGTCGCGACGATCACGCCGACGAGGCCGCCGTGGTAGGACATGCCCTGGAAGCCGGCGAAGCGACCGGCCTCGTCGAAGGGCCAGAAGACGAGCCAGGGCTTGGCGAGGTAGTAGCCCGTGGGATCGTAGAGGAAGGTCCCGAAGATCCTCGCGCCGATGAGGAGGCCGGCGATGGCCCAGAAGAAGAAGCTGGCGGCCTGGTCCTCGCTCCAGGGAGCCTTCCTCCGCTTCGCCTCGAAGGTGAAGAGGAGCCAGCTGATCCCGAAGGCCACGACGTACATGAGTCCGTACCAGCGGAAGGGCAGGCCGGGGATTATCTCGGGGGAGATCCAGGAAGGGAACTGGATGGCGGCTGGCATCGGTACTCCTCGGTCGGGGACTGGGGTCCCGGTTACTTGAGCGGTCGCTCGACGATCCGCCCGTTGCTGGGGTCGAAGCTGAAGACGACGGCGTTCCGGCGGCTCTTGATCTCGAAATAGCGGCTGTGGCTCTCGAGGATGACTCCCGGAAAGACGGTGCCGCGCACGATCACCTCGGACTCGTGGTGCTGCTCGAATTTCTCCCGGAAATCGAAAATGCGCATCGAGCGCTTCTCGAGGAGCTTGAGGAGTTTTACCTTGTCCAGGCGTATCTGGTCGAGCCCCGCTCCGGCCCTCTGGAGCTCGGCCATGGTGCGATCGGCCTGGAGGATGGCCGTCTTCACCTTCTCGATCTCCCGGGCCTCGTTCTCGATCATGTCGGCGACGAGGTAGTCCTGTCCGAAGGCGACCTCGGTCTTGATGCCGTTCGCCGAGCCGAGATTCACGGCCTCGACCCCTCGCCTGGCGCGGATCAGCCCGCCCACGAGGGCGCCCCGCTCGCCGAGGACGCTCAACCTCCCGTTGGTCTTGACGTTGCTCAGCATGCAGGAGGCGCGGATGACGATGTCCTCGACCGCGAGGAGGAGGGCCTGCTCGGAGAAGGCGAGGTCGAGTTTGCGCATGGCGCGGATCGTGCCGCGCTTGCCGCCCTTCACGCCTCCCAGCCCCGTCACGCTCCCCTCGCTCGAGACCACGGCGGCCTCCACCAGGCCCGAGACCCTGAGGTCACCGCCCGCGAAGACCTTGGAGCCCTGGAGGATGGAGCCCTGGATGTCGATGGAGCCGCCGAAGCGGAGCTCGCCCTCCGCGGGGCCGATGTCGCGAGCCAGGGAGAGGCGGTCGCGGATCGTGGCCGGGCCCTCGCCCAGCACCAGCTCGCCGGCCTTGGTCGCGACGAGGCTGCGGACGCCGCCCTTCTCCGTCTCCGCGAGCGTGGCGTCGTGCCTGGGCAGGTCCACGCTGTCCGCCTGCTCCGGGGGGCGAAGGAGCTTTCCGAGCACGTCCTGTCCCTGGGACTCGGCCGCGCCGGTGGCGACGAGGCGAACGAGCTCCTGGCCCGCCGCCACGCGGAGGCCCCGGGCCGGCGCCGCGCCGTCGGGAGAGACGAGCCATTCGACCCGGTGGCCGCCCGCGGGCACGGCCGGCTTGCCGCGCGCCACCGGTCGACGTTGCACGACCTTACCGGCGCGCGCGTCGGCGACAGCCTCCGCGATCCGGCGCGGGTCGAGGCCGAAGACGACGCCCCGCATCCCGATGGCTTCGATGACGGCCTCGACATCGAGGGGAGAGCCCAGGCCTTCCTCCGCCTGGAGGGTGAGGAGCCCCTCCATGCCGTCGCTGGATACGGCCACCTCGATGCGCGCGTCGCGGCAGGGGGTGACGCGGAAGGACCAGCCCTCCGGGCCCTTCTCCGCCATGAGCAGACCCGCGCGGGAGGCCGTGACCGTCCCGCGGGCGAAGACGGCTCCCTCCAGACAGCGGATGGAGGGATCGTTGCCCGGCAGACCGGGGATCACCTTGCCGCGGACGTCCATCCCCGCCTGGCCGGGATCGGGCGGGCTGAGCTCGCCGATCTTCTGCCCGGCGACGACGAAGGCGAGGAGTGTCGCGGGTCCGAGGGGAAAGTCCGCGGCGCCGGGAAGCTCCGCGCCGGCCTCGACCTGGGCGATGAGGCGGGTCCGGAGGGGATCGGCCTTTTCCTTCGCGAGGGGGGTGAGGGCCAGGGTGAGGCCGCGGTCCTTGCCTCGCTGGGGCTCCTTGCCTTCGAGGAAGACATGATGGAGCTCCTCCTCCGGTCCCTTGTAGAATTCGAGGATGGTCTTCTTGAGGGCCTCCGCGTCGAAGCCGCGCAGGCCCGAAGCCTTGATGGCCGCGGTTACGGCGGCCAATTCGAGGAGGCGGCCCCTGCCGCGGCCCTTGCGGGCGGTCAGGATCGCCTTCGTGCCGTCCGGGGAAAGCTCCACGGCGACGCTGGCATCGCGGTCGGGCGAGAGGGGAAAGGCGGAGAGGGGCCTTCCGGAGGAAGAGGCGGCGGCCAGGGCCGCGTCGATGTCCGCGGCCTCGATGAGCCCGCCCTCGCCGCCCTGGAGGGTCCTCGCCGCCTCGAGGACGGCCTGGGCCGTCGGCCGGGGCAGACCGGGGTGCCCCGGCTGGTAGTCGAGGACCAGGGTGATGCCGTCGCTGGAGCGGCTCACCTGGAAGGCATGGGCCGCGAAGGGAAGGATCTCGGCCCAGCGGGCGCCGGCGCGGAAGATGCCGTCCTCGTCGGCGACGAGGTTGTTCTTGTTCCGCGAGATCCCCCGACCGAGGATGAAGGTCTCCGCCTCGCCGACGAAGGGAAGGGGCTTCCCGAAAATGGACTTCCCGACCTTGCCCGGCTTCGAGGGGACGAAGCCGCCCAGGATCTCGCCCTTCCGCGCCAGGCCGCTCGCGAGCACCTCGGGATCGGGGAAGACCGCCTCCTTCGATTCGACCTTGTCCGTCGCGACGACCGTCTCGACCCTGGCTCGCATGAAGGGAAAGGCGCCGGGTTTCGAGACCTGCTTCTCGGTCCGTACGGTCTTGACGCTGGTCCGGTACAGGATCGGCGCGGGCGCGGAGGCGAGGACCTCTTCGACCAGACCGCGGAGCTCCTCGGGCACGGGATGCGCGTCCCAGGAGGCGGACTCGGAGAGCGGCGCCTCGGGCGCGATGCCCTGGGCGATGATCTCGGAGGCGGCTCCCTTCGATCGCGCGAATTTGGAGAGGATCTCCTCGGCCCGCTTCGGACCGAGGGGGGGAAGGCGGGCGTCGAGGGCCAGCTTCTGGACCTTGTCGGAGGTCCACTCGCCCCCCTCGGGGTCGGGCCTGAACTCGAGGCGCGCCTCGAGCTCGCCCGCCTCGACGGTGAGCGCGATGTTCCCCTTCACGATTGCCTGAGCCATGGCGTACCCCGAGCTTCAGCCCGTGAAGCCCTGTCCGATGGCGCGGGCGAGCTTGTGCTTGAGGAGCTGGTTCTCCCTCCGCACCTTGTCGATCTCGAACTGCTGGCTCCGCACGGTCTCGACGAGGTCGCCCATGGTCAGGGCGCCCGAATTGAGGAGATCCTCCACATAGGCCATCTTCGCGCCGAAGTCGGTCTCGGCCTCGAGTTCGGCGGTCTGGAAGCTGCCCTCGAGCTCGCCGAAGGAGAGCGGCGCGTCCAGCTCGCCCTCGGTCGAGACCAGCTTGTCGGCGACCCGGTACACGGCCTGCGATAGGATGCCCTGGGGCTTGTAGCGGATGATCGGGATGCGGCTGGCGAGGGCCACGTCCTGCATCTCGTCGCGGTAGAGGACCCCCAGGTGCTCGAGCTTGAGCGTGAGGTAGTCGGAGCAGGAGCGGCGGATCTTCTGGACCTTCTCGCTGTCCTTGGGCTCCTCGAGCATGTTGAGGAGGAGACGGGGCCGGAAGCGGGCCAGGCGGTCCACGGCGACGCGGTGCCGCTCGGGATCGATCTCGGCCACCCTGTCCAGGATGGCAGGGACGAAGGCCCGCTGCAGGGTGGCCCCGTCGCGCCTGAGGGAGTCGAGGTACTCGGCCGCCTTCGTGCGCTGCCCGAAGGCACTCGTGAGGAGGCGGAAAACCGCGTTCTTGAGGAACATGTAGGCGTTGAGGGTGGCCGTGAGGGCGGGCGTCGTCACGACGATGCCCTGCGAGCTCATGAGGAAGAAGTCGAGGATGCTCGAACCGGTGCCCGCGCCCAGGTCGAGGACCAGGTAGTCGGCGTCGACCGAGAGGAGGCGCTTGACGAGCATGTTCTTCTGGGAGGGTTTGATGTTCGCGAGCCCCGGGATCTCGGCGTCGCCGGGCACGAAGCGGAGGTTCTGGTAGTCGGTGTCGACGACGATCGACTCGAAGGGGCCCGAGGAGCCCGAGAGGAAGGTGCCGATGCCCGCCTTCGGCGCGGGGAGGCCGAGGATGACATGGAGGTTCGAGGCGCCGAGATCGAGATCGGCGAGGACCACGCGGCGGCCCGCCTGGCCGAGGGCGATCGACAGGTTGGCCGCGACCAGCGATTTGCCGACCCCGCCCTTGCCGCTCGCGATGGGGACGATGCGCATCAGAGGTTCTCCTCGACGGTCTCGATGTCCTCGGGGCCGCGCTGGATGACTCCGACCTCCGCCTTGGCCGAGGTCGCGGCCTCCCGAGCCTCCGGAGCCTTCCGTCGATGGAGGGCCAGGACGAGGAGCGTGAACAGATCGCAAGAGAGGAGGGCCGTTGCCGAGGGCAGGACGAGCCGGCCCGAGAGGGGCATCCCCGCCCCCGCGAGGCCCGAGGCCAGGGCGAGGCCGAGGGGGAGGAAGGCGAGAAGGGAGATCGCCTTGCCGACGAGGGCGAGGGGGCGGTAGGCCGCGTAGCGCCCGCCGTCGAGCCAGAGGAAGAAGCAGGCCGCGGGCAGGAGGAGCTGGGCCACGGCGAGGTAGCGGACGAAGGGGGCGGAGGAAGGGCTCACGCCGAGGAGCCCGATCGCCTGGGCGAGGAACATGAGACAGAAGAACCGCAGGACCTCGACAAAGGCCGCGGCGAGAAAGAGGGGCCCGCGTTGCATGATTGGGGCAAAGTCTAGTGGTCCCCCGGAGGGCAGTCAAGGTGGCGGCGGGACCGGAAGAGCCGGCCCGGCCGGACAGGGGACAGTCTCGGCTTGACATCAAAGGGCCGGCGTCAGGATAGTAGGCGGATGAGCACGCACGACGGCAAGCAGGGCAGGGAGCGCGGAATCTGGGGCCTCGTGGCCCTGGCCATGTTCCTCTTTTCGGCGGTTTCCGTGGCGGTACCCCGCGCGGCGGCCCAGGCGACCGGCGAGGCCGTCCCCGACAGCCATTATTTCCAGGTCTTCGAGAACGTCTACCGTTTCATCCTGAAGAACTACGTCGACCAGGTAGATCCGAAGAAACTCTATGAGGGCGCCATGAAGGGGATGTTCGAGACCCTCGAGGACCCCTACTCCGTCTACCTCGACGAAAAGGCGATGAGCGGCATGAACGACCGGACCGAGGGCGCCTTCGGCGGTGTCGGCCTCTATATCTCCAAGCAGGCGCCCGATCCGCGGCTCCCCCCCGACGCCCCCCGCTACATCGAGGTGGTCTCCCCCATCGAGGACACGCCGGGATGGAGGGCGGGATTCAAGCCCGGCGATCTCATCCTGAGCATCAACGGCGAGAGCAGCGATACCCTCTCGACCGACGACGCCGCCGCCAAGATCCACGGCGTGCCGGGCACCAAGGTCGACTTCCACATCCGTCGGGGCAAGAGCCTCGAATTCGACCTCAGCGTGGCCCGGGCCGTCATCGAGATCCCCACCGTCCGCAAGGCCCTGATCCCGACCCCCAAGGGCGACATCGGCTATCTCCGCATCATCGAATTCACCCCCCAGACCCTCCCCCGCGTCAAGGAAGCCCTCGCGGGCTTCGACAAGTCGGGCTACCGGGCCCTGGTCATCGACGTCCGCTCCAATCCGGGCGGCCTCCTGCAATCGGTCGTCGAGATCTCCGACCTCTTCCTCTCCAAGGGCGTCATCGTCTCCACCAAGGGCCGCCTGGCCTACGAGAACGCGGTGGACTCGGCCAACCCCGATCTCGCGGTGCCGGCCGACAAGCCCATCGTCATCCTCATCGACAGGGGTTCGGCCTCCGCCTCCGAAATCCTCACCGGAGCCCTCAAGGACAACAAGCGGGCCCTCGTCATCGGCGAGAAGTCCTACGGCAAGGGCGTGGTCCAGCGCGTCTATCCCCTGGACACGACGGGCTTCAAACTCACGGTCTCGCGCTACTACACGCCGAGCGGGGGCAGCATCGACAAGACCGGCATCTCCCCCGACATCGAGGTGAAGCAGCCGGAGCTCAGCGACGCCGAGACCGCCGAACTCGAGAAGCTCATGGCCACAGGCCAGATCGCCTCCTTCGCGGAGTCGAACCCCGACGCCACGGCGGCCGAGCGCGAGGCCTTCGCGGCCAAACTCGTGAAGGGCGGGGTCAAGCTGCCCCAGCGCGTCGTGAGCCTGTTCATCCGCGACGAGCTCTCGAGGACCAGCATGGCGCCCCCCTACGATCTCGAGTTCGACCAGACCCTGGCCAAGGCCATCGAGACCATCGACAGGCCCGATTTCCGCGAGCTCCTCGCGAATTCCCAGACTGTCCTCGAGCACAGCGAGGCCGCCGCGAAGGCCCAGGCTTCCAAGAAATAGGCCGATGCGGCAGTTCGTCCTGCCGCCCGGCTGGGATGGCGGCCCCGAGTGCCTCGTCGGGACCCGCGAGGCCCGCCACCTCCTCCGCGTGCTCAGGCTCGGCCCCGGAGACCGCTTCCCCGCGGTCGACGCCGAGGGCAGGCGCCGTCTTTGCACCATCCTCTCCGTCGAGGGCGGTCGCCTGAGACTGGCCGTCGAGGAGGGGGGGGAGAGGGGCGACCGGCCCCTTCCCGATCTGCGCGGAGGGCGACCCCTTCCCGGGGAGGGCGCGTCCGAAACCGCCTCGCCCGCCCCTCCCTCCCCGGCCGCCACCCCGCTCCGGATCGTCCTCGCGGCCGCCCTCCTCAAGGGCGAGAAATTCGACCTCGTCGTCCGTCAGGCGGCCGAGGCGGGGGTCGCCCTCGTCATCCCCCTCTCGACCTCCCGCAGTCTCGGACAGGGCGGACCCGGCCGCCGCGAAAGGCTCGAGCGGGTACTCAGGGAGGCCCTCCAGCAATCGGGCTCCCTCGTGCCGACCCGCCTCGATCCCCCTGCCACCCTGGCGGAGCTGCCCGGCCGCCTCGGAGCGGCCCGGGGCCGGCGCCTCGCGATCGTCCTCCACGAGGCTCCCCTTGTCGAGGAAGACCTCCACGGGTATCTTGGCGACGCCCCGGACGAACTCGTATTCTGCGTCGGTCCGGAGGGCGGGTTCTCGGCCGAGGAAATCGGCTTCCTCCGCGAGGAGGGTTTCCGCCCCCTGCGCCTGCCGGGCGCCGTGCTCAGGGCGGAGACCGCGGCCCTCTTCGCCGTCGCCTCGGCTGAAATCATCCATTCGGAGCGAGATTCATGGATTCCCGTACAGGCATGAGCCGCGTCTCCATCCTCGGCGTTCCCGTCGACGTCCTGCCCGAAGACCAGTTCGAGCGCCTCGTCGACTCCCTCGAGGACGGAACGAACCACCAGATCATCCTCCTCTCGGTCTGGGACCTGATGAGGGCGCGCAAGCGCATCGAGTTCCGCACCATGGTGGCGGGGGCCTCCCTCGTCATCCCGATCTCCCTCTCGATCGTGAAGGCGGCGCGCTTCCTCAAGCGCACGGAGCCTCTCCGCTACCAGCCCTTCACCTTCGTCGTCAAGCTCCTGGGGGAGCTCGAGCGGCGGGGCAAGTCGGCCTACCTCCTCGGCGGCTCGGTCGCTGTCGTCCGGCGCGCCGAGTCCAACCTCAAATCCACCTACCCCGGCCTCAGGATCGTAGGCAGGCACGCCGGCTACTATCCCAAGACCCAGGAGGGAGCCATCGTCGAGGCCGTGCGCAAGGCCTCTCCCACCCTCCTCCTCGCGGGTCGGGGCATCCCCGGGGGCGAGCGCTGGATTCCGCGCAACCTGCCGGGCTTCAGCTCGGGCATCTACCTCTGGTGCTCGGACCTCTTCTCCGTCTTCGCCCACACCCGCCGGCGGCCCTCCGAGGCCCTCTTCGCGAGCGGTCTCGAGTGGATTCCCTATGCCCTTCGCCGTCCCTGGAAGGTCTGGAGACTCTTCGTCTTCGCCGCCTTCAAGACCCTCGTCCTCATCGAAAGGATCAGGCAGCGCTGATCCCTCGCGCCCGCGGGCGGCGGCTGGAGGCCTGCCTCCGGCCGGAAGGCCCGGCCCCCGGCACGAAGGCGAGCCCTCCGATCGTTTTTGGGCTATCCAGACATTAAGCTCCTGATCGGCCCCGCTCCGCGAAGTGGATGAATGCCTACATTGTTACTCCTTGCCGGAGTGCGAAAGCGGCTCCATCGTAACGCCCATGCCGACTCTGATCGACATCGAAAAGGATCCGCGGGGCGCGAGAGCCATCGAGGCCCTGCTCGGAGAGGGATACAGGGTCCTGCACTGCTGCGAGGGCGAGGCGGCCCTCGCCGCCGCCAGGGAGGGAAGGGCCTCGGCCTGCATCCTCGACCTGGACCTCGAGCAGGAGGACGCCTTCGGCCTCCTGGCTGCCTTCGCGAGGCTTCGCGGCGCCCCGCCGGTGATCGCGGTGGCCGACGACCCCGAGCCCCGTCTCGTAGTGCAGGCCATCCGCGGCGGCGCGGTCGACTTCTTCTCGAAGCCCCTTCACCTCCACGAACTCCGCCTCAGCCTGGCCCGGGTCATCGGCGATCTCGAGGCGGAGCCCCTCAGCCTCCTCGGGACGAGCCCCGCCATCCGCGAGCTCTCGGCCCAGCTGCGCGTCTTCGCGACCCACGACTTCCCCCTCCTCGTCACGGGCGAGAGCGGGACGGGCAAGGACCTGGTGGCGCGCTCCCTCCACTCCCTGTCCTCGCGGAGCCCGGGACCCTTCATCGCGCGCAATTGCGCCGCCCTCCCCGGAGAGCTCATCGAGAGCGAACTCTTCGGCTGTCACCGGGGCGCCTACACGGGAGCCAGCGACCGGCCCGGAGCCTTCGAGCTCGCGCGGGGCGGCACCATCCTCCTCGACGAGATCGGCGAGGCCTCGCCCGAGGCCCAGGCCAAGATGCTCCGGGCCCTCGAATCGGGGGAGATCTGGCGCCTCGGGGCCCGCAGCCCGGTCGGGATCGACTGCCGTTTCGTCTCGGCCACGAGCCGCGACCTCGAGCGGGCCGTCGACGAGGGGCGGTTCAGGCTCGACCTCTACTACCGCATCGAGACCCTGCGCCTACACCTGCCGCCCCTCCGGGAGCGCCCCGAGGACATAGCGCCCCTGGCCCGCCATTTCCTCATCCAGGCGGCCGGCGGCAGGAAGTGGCTGAGCGAGGAAGCCCTCCGGGTCCTTCTCGCCGGCCGCTGGCCCGGCAACGCGCGACAGCTCAGGAACGTGATCCAGCGCGCCGTCGTCCTCTCGGGGGGCCGCGACGAGATCGTCGAGAAGGACATTCTCGTCTACTGAGCCGAGGGCCCCCGCGGTCCGGAGCCTGAATCCTCCTCCTCCCGGTCCGCGGCCGCCCCGTCCCGGCCCCTCCCCTTGGCGGCGAGCCCGGCCATCTTCTGGACGAAGGCCTCGAAGTAGCGGAGCTCGGCTGTCGAAAGGGCGGCCCGCTCGGCGAGGTCGCGGAGGAATTCCCGGAGTTCCGAGCCCTGGTTGAGGCGGAAGAAGCCGAGTTCCGCGAGGCGCAGGGAGGCCCGGGCGACCACCCCGTCGACGGCCGCGCGGGGGGCCGGGACGAAGCCGCCCGGAAGGCGTCCGGGTCCCGAGGCCAGATAGGCCTGCCGCCTGAGCTCCCAGGCCGCGACCTGGACCGCCTGGGCCAGATTCAGGGAGGCGAATTCCTCCGAGCTCGGGATATGGACGGCGAGGCAACAGAGGTCGAGCTCCTCCCGGGAGAGTCCGCTCCTCTCGTTGCCGAAGACCAGGGCGATTTCGCCCTCGGGCGGACGGCCCAGGGCCAGGGCCGCGAATTCGTCGACGGGGACCGAGAAGGACTTGCGCCGCTCGCCCCGCCGCCTCGTGAAACCCGCCGAAAAGGTCGCCGTGGACAGGGCCGAGGCGAGGTCGGGGAAGCGGAGAGCCCCCTCGTAGAGGTCGAAAGCGTGCACCGCCATGGTCGCCACCCGCTCCCGATCGTAGACCGCCGAGCCGGCGAGCACGAGGCGCCCCAGGCCCATGGTCTTCATCGCGCGGCAGGCCGCCCCGACGTTCCCCGCCTCCTCCGCGCCCGAGAGGACGACGACGAAACGCGAAAGATCGGGTTCCGAGCTTGGTTTGTGCGACATGGCGCCGGTATATTAGACGCCCTATGGTCGTGGGGCAAGCGAGGCGGGACGAGTCTTCTCTCGTGGGGAAGAGGGCCCTCGTCGTCGGGGGCAGCGGAGGGATCGGCAGGGCGGTTGCGAAGGCCCTCGCCGGGCGGGGAGCCGGCCTCCTCGTCACCGGCGGCAGCGACAAGGGGAGGCTCGACCGGACCCTCGCCGAGCTCCGCGGCCTCGGGAGCGAGGCGGAAGGCCTCCTTCTCCCCCTCGAGGACCTTCGCGGGTTGGACGCTCTCCGCCTCGGGGAAGGGCGTTTCGACATCCTCGTCGCCGCCTTCGGCCCCTTTCTCCAGCGCCCCCTCGACGCCATGTCGGGCGGCGACTGGGAGCGCCTGGCCCTTCTCGACCTGGCCCTGCCGGGCGCCCTCGCCTCGGCCCTCCTCCCCGGCATGGTCGCGCGCGGCTGGGGACGCCTCGTCTTTTTCGGGGGGACGGGCACCGATGTCATCAAGGCCTACCGCACGAACGCGGCCTATGCGGCGGCCAAGACCGGCCTCGGAGTCCTCGCCAAGTCGATAGCCGCCGGCTATGCCGACCGGGGTATCGCCTCCTTCCTCGTCTGCCCCGGTCTCGTGGACACCGAATACCTCGATCCGGCCCTGAGGGAGGCCCTCGCTGCGAAAAATCCCAAGGGACGGCTCCTTGCCGCCGATGATGTAGGAGAGACCGTGGCGGGCCTGCTCGCCGCCGAGCCCTGCCTGGCCTCGGGAGCCCTCATCGGGCTCGACGGAGGGCTCGACCTCGGATCGGGCCGCCCGGGGAAGGGCGGAGGGGTCGGAGCGCCTTGACAGGCAAGAAAAAAAGACCATTCCCGCGCTTGCAGGCGGGGAGGTCGGGCGCTATGTTAAAGAAGCGCGCGGCTGCCCGCGCGGTTGACTCGCGTTCTTGGCGCTTTTACAATGTACGCGGATCGGCGAACTGGCAGAGGCGAAGAGGAGAAACATGAGCAATGACAATAACAGTGTAGTCACCGGTTTCGACGACGAGAAGGACGACAGCCTCAAGATCCGCCTTCAGAAAGTCGAGAACGTTGACAACTGCCTGACCCTCTTCCTCACCGGCTACATCGACACCTACAACTCCAATTCCTTCCAGAAGCGGGTCGGCAAGGCCATCGAGGCCGGCTTCAACCGGCTCATCTTCAATTGCGGCGGCCTCAATTACGTCTCCTCGACCGGCATCGGTTCCTTCACCGCCTTCCTCAAGTCCGTCAGGCCCCGGGGCGGCGACATCGTCCTCCTGGAGATCCAGCCCAAGGTCTACGAGGTCTTCCAGCTCCTCGGCTTCTCCCAGTTCTTCAACATCAAGGACAATCTCGAGGAGGCCGTCGGTTTCTTCCGCCAGGGAGAGCAGAGCTCCTCGACCTCCGTCTTCCCCAAGGTCTTCTCCTGCCCGATCTGCAACCGCCGCCTCCGCGCCGCCCGCCCGGGCCGGTTCCGCTGCGCCGAGTGCCGGACCATCCTCGCGATCGACAATTCCGGGCAGGTCTTCCTGGGGTGATCCCAGGGACAGCCCCGCCAGCTCCCAGGGAGGGCCCCATGGCCGGACTCAACAAGATCGAAACCTATCTCTACGACCTCGGCATCTCCTACGAGGAGGTGGGGAAGGAGACCTGGCTCATCGACGACCCCGCCAAGGGGCTGCCCCGGATCGTCGTGTCCCTCAACGACCCGGTCGTGGTCGTCCGGGTCAATGTCATGGAGATCCCCGACTCGGGCCGGGAGCCGTTTTTCCGGAAGCTCCTCGAACTGAACGGCGAGGGCCTCGTCCACGGGGCCTATGCCATCGAGGACGGGCGTATTGTACTCGTCGATACGCTTGAGTATGGTACCATGGACAGGCAGGAGTTCGAGGCCTCGATCGACGCCATTGGCTTCGCCCTGTCCGAGCACGGACCCCTGTTGTCCGGCTTCGTCACGAAAAGCTAGCGGAGGATCCTTCCATGGGCATATTCGACAGGCTCAAGACCGTCGTCTCCTCGAACATCAACGACCTGATCAACAAGGCCGAAAACCCCGAAAAGATGCTCAATCAGCTCCTCATCGACATGAACGAGCAGATGATCGAGTCGAAGAAGGCCGTGGCCATGGCCATCGCCGACGAGAAAAAACTCGAGCGCGAGTCCCTGGAGAACAAGACCCAGGCCGCCGAATGGGAAAAGAAGGCCATGCTCGCCGTCCGCGCCGGCAGGGACGACCTCGCCAAGGAAGCCCTGGTCCGGAAACAGGAGTACGAGACCTACTACGGCCAGCTCTCCACCCAGTGGCAGGCCCAGAAGGCCTCGGTCGAGAAGCTCAAGGACTCCCTGCGCCAGCTTCAGAACAAGATCGACGAGGCCAGCCGCAAGAAGAACATCCTGATCGCCCGCGCCAAGCGCGCCGAGGCCCAGGACAAGATCAACCAGACCATGTCGAGCCTTTCGGGCAACAAGAGCGCCTTCGACACCTTCGACCGCATGTCCAAGAAGGTCGACGAGCTCGAGGCCCGCACGGAGGCCCACAAGGAGCTCGAGGACGCCACGAGCGGCGCCACCCTCGAGAAGCAATTCGCCCAGCTCGAGTCCTCGGGCGCCGGGGCCGATCTCCTCCTCGAGGAGCTCAAGGCCAAGATGCTCACCGACTCGGCGGGAACCGGCCAGGCCGGGGGCACCAAGCCCTGAGCCGGAGCGGGCGGGTCTGCCTGGCGCGCGAGCTCGCGGGGATCCTCCCCGCCCTCGCCAGGCAGGCGGAAAGAAAGGGGGAGTCTTCGGGCTCCCCTTCTTTTTTCCTTCCGGCCTCGGAGGATCCCGGCGCCGAGGCCCCCTTTCCCGCGGCCGAGCTCTACGTCCTCCCCGCCGCCCGCCTCCTGGCCCTGCCCCTGACCTGCCGACCCTTCCCCAGCATCGCCTTCGGGCCGCCCACCCTCCTGGCCGACTGCCTCGAGGAGGGGGCCATCGACTATGTGAGCAGTCCGGTGGATCCCCTCGAGCTCGCCGCCCGGGTCGAAGCCCGCCTTCGCCTCTTCTTTTCGGGCCTGGAGGGGGGCGATTCGATCCTTCCCGGCCTCCCCGGCAGGCAGGGCCGACTCTTCTACATCCTCCTCCGGGCGGAGGGGAGAATTCTCTCCCGCGAGTCCCTGTCGGTCGCCCTCTGGGGCAGTACGGGAGAGGGATCGAGACGGCTGGACATGCTGGTGTCCAAGCTCAGGTCGCGGCTCGCCGCCTCCAAAGGCTTCGAAGGGCATCGAATCCGGGCATTCCGGAACGAAGGCTACGCTTTGTATTCCGAGCCTGTGGACAACCTGTGCGAAATCAGGTCCCCGGCTCCCTAGGTCGGCGAACTTATCGAGCCAGTAAGCCTGTGCGTGTTTTCAGACCACAAAAAGCCAACAAAATTCCAGAGTGCGTTTTGCAATTACTTGTCTGCACTGTAGTTATAGGGCCAACCACCCGCTTCGGCCTCGTGCTGTCCCAGTCTCCCTTCGGCTAAGTGCTTGCCTGATCAAGCACGATCCTCAGGGCTCCTCATACTGAGTTGTGGACAACCGGTGGATAACCCAGTCACTTCTCCTCAGAGGGCAGGGCAAAAAAGGTCGGCAGCCCATAAACCTCGGCCACCCCCTCCACCAGGATCCCCCCCATGCCCAGACCGAGGGCGGGCAGAATGTCGACATCCTCCCGATCCCCGATCGACACGCAGTCGGAGGGCGCGATACCGAGGCGGGAGGAGGCCAGGGCGAAGGAGGCCGGGTCGGGCTTGGAGCGCAGGCTGTCGTCCAGGCCCACGATGAGTTCGAAGCGCTCCCCGACGCCCAGGGCGGCCAGGCTGGCCGCGCCGACCGAGCGGGGGTTGTTGGTGACGAGGGCGAGCCTGAAGCGCCGGGAAAGGAGATCGAGGGTCTCAGCCAGGCGGGGATCGGGGCCGAGCCAGTCGCCGGGGTGGATCTCCTCCTCCCTCCAGCGGATGCTCGTCTCGACGGGGATGCCCAGGGCGAGGAAGAGGGAGCCCAGGGAACCGTCGCCGCCCCCGGGGCCCCGCCGCTCCCGCCTGAGGGCGGAAAGGAGGGTCTCGGTCGCCTCGAGGGTCTCGCCCCTCTCCCGGGCGAGGCGCTCGACCAGGACCCGGTTCTGGAAGCGGGCGTAGGCCGGGAGGGTGTAGAGGGTGGAGTCGAGGTCGAAGAGGAGGGCCCGGGGAGTCCGGGGAAGGGCCCGGCAGCGCACGGAGGACTCAGGCCTCGGCGGAGCCGTAGGGGATGGCTTCCTCGCCTGTCGCGGCGCCTTCCTCGGGAGCGCCCGGGGCCGGAGCCGGGGAGCGGGGGGGCTGGCCGTGGGCGATGCGCTCGAGCTGGCGGTTGATGCGCTTGGCGACGAGGTCGCGCGGATCGAGCATCTGCGAGAGGGAGCGGTCGTGGTGGACGAGGCTGATGATCTGCGCGAAAAGCCCCGTGCAGTCGGCCTGGAGGTACCACTCCCGCTGGAGGAGGTCGCGATGGGAGACGGCGTTGGTCCCGATGATGCGGTGGAAAAGACCCTCGGCGTAGGCCGCGTCGAAATCCTCGACGGCCGAGCCCGAGAAGAGGGGAAGGGAGACGGCGCAGATGATCTCGCGGGCGCCCATCTCCTTGAGATTGCGCATGCCCTTGAGGAGGGTGCCGCCGGTCCCGATCATGTCGTCGGCCATGAAGACAGTCTTGTCCTTGACGTCGCCGAGGAGGCGCATGCCCGTGATGTTGGACTCGGCCGCGTTCTTCGTGACCTTCGAGTAGTCCCTCTCCTTGTAGAGGAGGGCGAGTGGCCGATGCAGGGAGTTGGCGTAAAACTTGTTGCGGTCGACCGCCCCGGTGTCGGGCGAGAGGACCACGAGGTCGTCGCTCGAGATGTCGGTGATCTCGATGAGCTTCTCGATGATCTGGAGGGAGGCCTGGAGGTTCTCGAGACGCATCTTCCCGAAGGAATTCTCGATCTCCCTCGAGTGGATGTCGAGGGTGATGACCCGCTCGACGCCGAGGTTCTCGAAGATCTCGCTGACCCTGGCCGCGGTGAGGCTCTCGCGGCCCTTCTTTTTGTGCTGCCGCGCGTAGGGATAGGAAGGCAGGACGAGGTTGACCCGGGCGGCGCCTGCCTGCACCGCCGCGTCGATGGTGACGAGGAGGGAGAAGATGTGGTCGTTGACCGAGAGGGTCTTGTGGACCGTGCCCTCGTTGAAGGGCAGGCTCTGGTGGTTCTCGATGTCCTGGAAGATGTAGAGATCCATACCCCGCACGGAGTCGACGATCTCCGTCTTCACCTCGCCGTTGGCGAACCAGGTGTGGCGGGCGTGGACCTTGAAGCGCGGGGAACGGTAGCCGTTGACATTGCCGGGGATGAAGGGAAGGCTGGACGAAATGTCGCTGTTGAAGTTCATCTTCCGCGCCACGAGTTCGGCCGTGATGTTGTAGCGCGTGGCGAGGAGGTGGGTCTTGCGGTCGAAGCGCCGCTTGTAGATGGAGCCGAGCCTGCGGATGACCTGGTCGGCGAAGTGCTCGCCTCCGGGGCAGGCCAGGATTCCGAGCTTCGTCGGTTCGGAGAAATTCATCGGTTCACCCTCGGGGACACGGACGTTCGCGAGCGGCCAGAGGCTCCGACAGGGGCGGGCACGGCACCGAAGCCAAATTATAAGGTATGGTCCTTTCTGTCAATGACACAGGAGAGTCCCTTCCCCGCGCTTTACCCCGGCTGGGTCCCGTGCTAGTTTGCCTGTCGTACGATCGAAGAGGAGACACCGTGGCCAGAACCGTCCTCTCCCTGCTCGACGAGGCTGTCGCGCGCTTCCCCGACCAGCCCTACACGATGAAGAAGACCGACGCCGGCTGGAAGGCGATGAGCTACGCGGAGGCCGCGGCCCGGGCGCGCGCCTTCGCCGCCTGGCTGATCGACCGCGGCTTCGGACGCGGCCAGTCGCTCGCCCTCGTCGCCGAGGGCTGTCCCGAGTGGATCGTCGCGGAGCTCGGGCTCTTCATGGCGGGCGGTCTCTCCGTGCCCCTCTCGATCAAGCTCCTCGCCGAGGAACTGCCCTTCCGGCTCGGGCACTCGGGGGCGAGGGCCGTCGTCACCACGCGCAACCAGCTCGAGAAGGTCCTCTCGGCCCTCGCGACGATGGAGGACCAGGACATCATCCTGGTCTACCTCGACGAGGATCTCGACCGCGCCGTCGAGACCGCGGCCAAGGCCGGCATCGCGGGGGGGCGCCTGCATTCCTTCGCGGCGGCCCTCGAGCGCGGGAAGGCCCTCCTGGCCGACCCGGCCTCGGGGGCGGGCGCCCTCCTCGGGACCCGGGGGAAGGCCGTGGCCGAGGAGGACGCGATCACGATCTCCTACACCTCGGGGACGACGGGCAACCCCAAGGGCATCATGCTCACCCACCTTAATTATTGGAGCAATTGCCAGGATTCGGCCCGCCACATGGAGCTGCCCCGGAGTCAGAGGACCCTCATCATTCTCCCCGTCGACCACTCCTTCGCCCACACCTGCGGGCTCTTCGCGTCCCTGATCGTCGGGCTCACGCTCTGGTTCACCGATTCGAGGGGCGGGGGGATCGCCACCCTCCGCAACATCCCGATCAACCTCCTCGAGTGCAATCCCCACCTCCTCATGACCGTGCCCGCGCTCTCGGGCAATTTCATGAAGAAGATCATCGCCGGCGTCGAGGAGAAGGGCGGCCTCGTGGAGGCGATCTTCAAGCGCGGCATCGAGGCGGGGATCGCCTGGAACGGGGACGGCTTCCATAGGCCGCCCCTCCGGGTCCGGGCCGCCGCCTTCCTGCCCTGGCTCCTGGCCCGGGCCCTCGTGTTCGGCGCGGTGAAGCGGAAGGTCTTCGGCACCTCGATCCGCTTCTGCGTCGGAGGGGGCGCCCTCCTCGACGTGAAGCAGCAGGAATTCTTCGCGGCCCTGGGCGTGCCCATCTACCAGGGCTACGGCCTCACCGAGGCCGCCCCGGTCATCTCCTCGAACACCGAGAAGCGGCACAGGTTCGGGACCTCGGGCCCGATCCTCTCCTCGATAGAGTGCGCCATCCGGAGGGCCGACGGGAGCCTCGCGGCAGCGGGCGAGACCGGCGAGATCGTCATCCGCGGCGACAATGTGATGAAGGGCTACTACCGCAACCCCGAGGCCACGGCGGCCGCCCTCCGCGAGGGCTGGCTCTGGACCGGGGATCTGGCCCACATCGACGAGGACGGCTTCCTCGTGGTCGTCGGCCGCGAGAAGGCCCTCCTGATCTCCGAGGACGGGGAGAAGTACAGCCCCGAGGAGATCGAGGAGGCCGTCACCTTCTCCACGAGCCTGATCGACCAGATCATGGTGTGGTGCGACCACAAGAAGCAGGCGAGCGCCTTCGTCACCCTCGACGAGGCCCGGACTCGGCGCCTGATCGCCGAGCGGGGGATCGGCGACGCGGCGGCCCTCCTCTCGGCCCTGAGCGAGGAGTTCTTCCGCTTCAAGACCGACCCCAAGGGCAAGAAGGTGCAGCCCGCCTGGGTTCCGACCGCCTTCCACATCATGCCGGCTGCCTGGAGCGATCGGGACGGCACCATGAATTCCACCATGAAGATCGTCCGCCATCGCATCGTCGAACTGCACCGCGACCGGATCGACTACGCGTACACGCGCGAGGGTTCGACCACCGCGAATCCGCGCAACCTCGAGACCCTCCGCGGTCTCTTCGGGCTCCCTTGAGCCGGCCCGCGCTCTTGCCGCGAGGGGCTTCGTACCGATAATGGAAGGGCAATGAGAGTCTGGCTCGTCTCCGCCGCCAAATTCATCGCGGAATTCCTCATTCTTCTCGCGATCTTCGCGGCCGCGGGGGCCTTCGCCTCCAATCTGGACGCCCCCGGCCCCCTCCCCCTGGCCCTGGGCCTCGAGCGGGAGGCCCTCGTATTCTGGCCCCTGGCCCTCGCCCTCGTCACCGGTCTCGGCATGGTGACCTGGCGTATCGCGCAACGCGGAAGGTTCCGCGTCCTTCTCTCGGTCTGCTTCCTCGGCTTCGGACTCGCGGCCCTCGGGACCGCCGCCCGCTTCAACCTCCTCCCCCCCGACCTTCCCGTCCCGCCTCCCCTGCCCGCGGCGGGCAGCACCCTGTCGCAGGGCGAGGGCCTGGTCTCGGTCAGGGCCCTCGAGGGCTCACAGGCCCGCCGGGTCGCCGCCCTCGACTGGAGGGCCCCCTTCCCCCGCCTCGTCTGGGCCCCGAGGGCGGCCTTCGACCCCGGCAAGGGCGGGCTCAGCCTGGGCGGCGCCACCTGGAGCCTCGTCCCGGCCCCTCCGCCGCGGCTGGGACTGACCCTGCCCTTCCTCGGCGAAGAGCCCCTCCCCCTTCCCCTCGATCCCTCCGACAGCGATTCCTTCGTCCTTTCCCTGGCCCTGGCCTGCGCCTTCGTCCTCCTTTGCGCCGGGCTCTCGGTTCCCTCCGTCGCGATCCGCTGGCCCCTGGCCGCCTTCGCCCTCTCCCTCCTCGCCATCCTCCTCGCGGTCCTCGCCGAAGCCTGGCTCGGGACGGAGGCGGCGAAGACCCTCCTCGTGAGGGACTCCGCCGCCCTCGGTCTCACCCTTGATCCCCTCTGGCTGGTCGCGGCCCTCGAGGCCGCCGTCGGGATCCTCGTGGCCGCCCTCGGTCTCCTCCTCTCGAGGCGAAGCGCTGAAGAGGCCGGCGCATGAAGCCCGGAAGCCGCGTGGTCCTGGCCCTCCTGGCCTGCAACGTCTCTCTCTTCGCCTTCTTTTTCGCCCTCGCCCTCTTCGGCTATTCGGCCACCGACATCATCCCCCGCCTGGCCCTCCGCTGGGAGCTCGCCGAGGCCGGCCTCGGCTTCCTCGCCTGGTACGCGCCCCTCCAGTTCATCGCCGCCATCCTCGCGGTCTCGACCCTCAAGGGGGAGGTCGAGGGCATCGTGGCCGGAACGGCGGTGCCGGCCATCGCCATCTCCGCCCTGGTAGCCGCCGCGGCCCTCGTAGGCGGTCCCCTCCTCGCCCGCGAGAAGCAGGCCTGCGAGATCCTGAGCGGGCGCTTCACGACCTCCCTCGAGGGATTCAGGAGGGCGGTCGCGGCGGGCGATTTCGCCGAGGCCAAGGTCCTCCATTCCCTGCTCACGGCCATCGATCCGAAGGATCCCCGCCTCGTCGAACCGGAAAAACGGCTCTCGGCCCTCTCCATCAAGGACTCGCGGGCCAAGGCCGAGCGGGACGTGGAGGCCGCGCGCGACCCGGCGGGGGCCAAGGCGGCCTGGCGCAGGGCCAACGAGTTCTTCGCGAAGGGCGATTGGTACAACGCGCACTGGCAGGCGACCCTCGCGGGCAGGCTCGATCCCGCCCTCCTCGTGGAGAGCACGCGCCTCGCGGGGAAGGCCTGGGAGGCGATGATGGACGCCACGGGCGACACCGACCTCGACCTCGCGGGAAAAGCCTTCTTCGCCCGCAAGCTCGAAGGCTACGGCCTCCTCCGCTCCGAGGACTTCATCGGGGCCTTCAGGATCTTCGACGAGCTCGCGAAGAGCGGCCACGACAAGGACGCCGAGGTCAGGCGCTATCTCAAGGAAAGCCTCGCGGGCGTGGAGAGGACCACCTTCTGGCGGGACGAGGCGATCGACGCCTCGACCGAGGCCAGCCTGCCCCGGCTCTTCCTCCGCTTCTCCGGCGACAAGCCGGGCACCGAAACGATCCTCGCGGCGCGCGAGTGCGCCTTCACGAGCGGAGCGGCCTATCTCGCCGATCTCGAGTATCTCGAGGTCAGGGCTGACGACTCGGCCCGACTCCTCCGCGCCCGCTGGGCCAAGGTCGCCACAGGAAGGCTCTTCCTCATCTCGGCGGACCGGGAGGATCCGGGCAGCGTCGAGAGACCGGAGGCCCTCGAAATCCCCGCGGGAGCGGGCATCGACCGGGGCCGCACGGCCAAGGCTCCCGCCTCCCTCGACTTCCGACTCTCCGCGGGGGATCTCTGGAATCTCGCGGCCGCCGCCACCGTCCCCGCGAGCCTTCCCGCCTTCGATGCCCTGACCACCCTCGCGCGGGCCCGCGATTACGGCATTCCGCCGGTACCCCTCCTCGACGACCTCCAGCGACGGAGCGGCGTTCCCTTCGAGGCCTTCGGCTCCACCATGCTGGGGGTCCTCGTCGGTCTGCGCTTCAGGCGGCCGAAGGACGATCGTCGCGGACCCTCCCTCCTCGCCCTGCCCTTCGTGGCCCTCCTGACCCTCCTGGCCTTCCAGGGGATCGCGCGCCTCGACCTCCTCGCCGCCACCTGGTGCTCCAGGCTCTTCGCGGACACCCGGGCCCTCGCCCTCTCGGCGGGGCTCCGCGCCCTCTTCATCGCGGCCCTCATCGTCCTGGCCGTCGGGGCGACGCGCGCCGACCCGGACCATGCAGCCTCGCCGACGCGGGCCGAGTAGCCTCGCCGGGGCCAACGCGGGCCTCCTCGCCGGAATGGTCCTCGGTGCCCCCGCGGGGCTCTTCGGCGTCCTGGCGGGCGGGCTCCTCGGCTACATGCTCGACTCGGTGCTCTCCGAGCGGAGGTTTCGCGCCTGGCTCGCCGCCCCGGAGGGGAGGGCGCCCTGCGAGGCCCTGCCGGGCCTCCTCGCCGCCCTGACCCTCGCGCGCCGGCGGGAAGACCGGGCCTTTCCCGCGCGGCGTGACCACCTCCTCGAGGACCTCCTCCTCGCTTCCCTGCGCGGCCTGGGACTCCCGCGCCGACTCCTGCCCCGACCCCACCCCGCCGCGGTCCTGGCCATCCTCGACGAGGCGCCGCCCTGCGACATCGCCGCGCTGACCCGTCATCTCCGCCTCGAAGGCGGGCCGGACGCCAGGCTCCTCCTCGCCGAGGCCCTCTGGGCCTTCGAGGCCGCCGAGGGGCGAGCCCTGACCTGGGTGAAGGAGACCGAGCTCGGGAAGGTGATGGAGGAGGCCGGAGTCGAGCCCCTCGTGCAGTTGATGACGAGGGAGGCGCGCTTCCCCGGCTGGAAGAGTCCCTGGGAGATTCTCGGCCTCGAGCCCGGCTCGCCGCCCGAGGAACTGCGCAGGGCCTGGCGAAGGCTTTCGAAACGCTGGCATCCCGACCTGAGGGCGGCCGGGGACGACGCGGCGCGTTTCCGCGAGGCCAAGGCGGCCTTCGAAGCCCTGAGCGGAGGGGCCGGAAAATGAGCGGGGGTTCGGCCGACCCCCCGCACCAAGCGGCCGCCTCAGGCGGCCTCCTCAGCCCGCCGCCTGCCTCGCGATGCGGGCGCCCAGACCCTGGAGGCGCTCCGTGATACGCTCGTAGCCGCGCTCGATCTGGTAGACGTTGGAGATCGTGCTGGTCCCCTCGGCGCAGAGGGCGGCGATGACCATGGCCATGCCCGCCCGCACGTCGGGCGAGGAGAGCTCGCTCGCGGTGAGACGCATGGGCCCGGAGATGACGGCGCGGTGGGGATCGCAGAGGACGATGCGGGCGCCCATGCCGATGAGCTTGTCCACCCAGAACATGCGCGATTCGAACATCTTCTCGTGGATGAGGACCGTACCCTCGGTCTGCGTGGCGACGACCGCCATGATCGAGGTGAGGTCGGGCGGGAAGCCCGGCCAGGGCGCGTCGTCGATCTTCGGGATCTGGCCGCCCAGGTCGGTGACGACCTTCATCGACTGACCGGAGGGGATGCGGAGCTCGGTGCCCGAGACCTCCCAGTGGATGCCCAGGCGGCCGAAGCCCACCCGGAGGGGGCGGAGATCCTCGGGCTCGATGCCCTCGATGACGAGCTCGCCGCGCGTGACGGCGGTGAGCCCGACGAAGGAGCCGATCTCCATGTAGTCGGGACCGATGCTGAAGTCGGCGCCGCCGAGCTCCGTCTTCCCCTCTATCCTCAGCACGTTCGAACCGATGCCCTCGATGGAGGCCCCCATGGCCGCGAGAAGGCGACAGAGGTCCTGGACGTGGGGCTCGCTCGCGCAGTTCCGGATCACGGAGCGGCCCTCGGCGAGGCAGGCCGCCATCACGGCGTTCTCCGTGCCGGTGACCGAGGCCTCGTCCAGGAAGATGTCGGCGCCGACGAGCTTGTTGGCGGTGAAGCGGAAGGCTCGGTCGACCTCGATGCGGGCGCCGAGCTCCTCGAGGGCGAGAAGGTGGGTGTCGACGCGGCGGCGGCCGATGACGTCGCCCCCGGGCGGGGGCAGGCTGACCTTGCCGAGGCGGGCCAGGAGGGGACCGGCGAAGAGGATGGAGGCCCTCACCTTGCGCGCGAGGCCGGCCGGAACCTCCCAGCGCTCGATCGCCGAGGCGTCGACCCTCCAGACTCCCGGGCTCAGGCGTTCCACTCCCGCCCCTAGTTCCTTGAGCACTTCGAACATCACCTGCACGTCCTCGATCTCGGGGATGTTCCTGAGGGTGACCGGGGCGCGGGCCAGAATGGTGGCGGCGATGCAGGGAAGGGCGGCGTTCTTGTTGCCGCTGGCGCGGACGCGGCCCTTGATCGGGAAGCCGCCTTCGATCACGTACTTGTACATGGCGCGATTATGAGGAAGGCGGTCCGGCTCGTCAACGACGGGCCTCCCTTCCCGGCCCTCCCAAGCTTGATTTTGACGGCCTTCCGGTCTATCCTGTGCCCCCGCGTCGTGGTCCGCGGCCATAGGCGATCCGGAAGGATCGTGGACCCCGGGCCCACGATCCCGGGTCGGCGGGGTTTCCGCGCGCAGGAGAGGTTCCATGGCATATAAACTCGACGGAGCAAAATTCCCCACCCTCGACGATCTGGTCGAGGCCCTCTATCCCCTCTACGCGGACCGGATGAGCGTCGAGGAATTCAGGAAATACGCGGAAGAGAACTCCGAGAAGAGCTGATGGAAGCGCCGGGCTCCCCCGAGAAGGAAGCCGGCCGGATACTCCGGCACGCGGTGCGGACCTTCCTGAACCACGTCGCCGGCTACGGCGAGGTGCTCCGCGAGGAAGCCGAGGCCGAGGGCCGCCCCGAGCTGGCGGCCGCCTACGGGCGGATCGTCCGGGAGGGCGACTCGCTCCGCGACTTCATGCTTCCCTGCTTCAGGAGCCTGGACGAGGGCGGGCCCGAGCCCCGCGAGCGCGCCGACCTGGTCCGGGAGGCCTTCGGCCTCCTCTACGACATCATCGCCGAAGTGCAGTCGATCAAGTCCCGCCTGAAGGGCGAGCCCCGCTTCGCCCCCGACACCGACATCATCCTCGACGCGGCCAACTCCCTGGTCGGGCTCCTGGAGGAGAGGCCGCGGGAGGAGGGCGAGACGGGCGAGGAAGCCCAGGGGGCCGAGGCCGAGCTCCCCGGCGCGACGCGCCGGGGCCGCCTCCTCATCGTCGACGACAGCCCCTTCAACCGCGACCTCCTGGCCCGCCACCTCGAGCGCCAGGGCCACGAGGTCGTCGTCTCGGGCGACGGGAAGGCCGCCCTCGCCCTCCTCCTCGCCCACCCCTTCGACATCGTCATCCTCGACGTCATGCTGCCCGGCATGAACGGCTACGAGCTCATCGGGAGGATCAGGAGCGACGAACGCCTCGCCTCCCTCTACGTCCTCGTCGTCTCGTCCCTCGACGAGACCGAGAGCGTCGCCCGCTGCATCCAGCTCGGAGCCGAGGACTACCTGCCCCGCGATTTCGAGCCCGTCATCCTCCGCGCCCGCATCGAGTCCTGCCTCGAGAAGAAGGCCCTCCGGGAGAAGGAGGCCGTCTACATCGCCGCGGTCACGGCCGCCGAGCGCCGCCTCCGCGCCGAGCTCCAGGAAGGCGCCGCCTACGTGCGCAGTCTCCTGCCCCAACCCCTGGCCGGTCCCGACCTCAGGAGCGCCTGGGTCTTCATCCCCTCCCTCTCCCTGGGCGGGGACGTCTTCGGCCACCACCGCATCGGCGGCGGGAGCGCGGGCGAGCGCCTCGCTCTCTTCCTCATCGACGTGAGCGGCCACGGCATCGAGGCCGCTCTGTACTCGGTGACCCTGATGAACCTCCTCAAGGGACAGGCCCTGCCCGGGACGGACTTCGGCGACCCCGCCTCGGTCCTGGCGCGCCTCAACGAGTCCTTCAGGATGGAGGAGCAGAACAACCTCTATTTCACGGCCTGGTACGGGGTCTGGGACGCCGGCTCCCGCTCCCTCACCCACGCTTCGGCCGGGAGCCCTCCGGCCCTCCTGCTCCTCCCCGACGGAAGCCGCCGCCGCCTCGCGACCGGGGGCCCCATCGTCGGCGCCTTCGAAGGTGCGAGTTATGCGAATCAGGTCGAGGCGGTCGAACCCGGCTCCTCGCTCTGGCTCTTCAGCGACGGAGCCTTCGAGATCCGGACCCGCGAGGGGAGGCTCCTCGGCCTCGACGGCTTCGAGGCGATTCTCGGCGAATCGGCCGCCCTCGAGGCGGGCGAGCGCCTGCCCGGGCTCATCGAGAGGCTGCAACTGGCCTCGGCCTCGGGCAATTTCGACGACGATGTCTCGATCGTGGAGTTCGATTTCGCCTGACCTGGCCCGACTGCTCGCCGGGCGTCGCCGGAAGGCGAGGCCGGGATCGGCGGATGGACGATGGAGGGGACCGTGGGAAGACCCGTCTTGAGAGCGGCGCGCGAGGAGGACTCGGGCGACCGCTATATCTGGGAAATGCTCCAGGACATCGGGGCCGAGGAGAACGGCTTCATGAATCCCGCCAGGGACGTCGCCTGGGAGGACTTCCCCGCCCATCTCTCCGGGCAGCTCGAGAAGGGCCGGAACCCCGGACCCGGCCGCGTGCCCCAGACCATCTTCTGGCTCCTCGACGGCGGGGAGGTGCTGGGTTTCTCGAAGATGCGCCACTGCCTGAACGAGGGGCTCATGAAGCGGGGCGGCCACATCGGCTACGGGATCCGCGCCTCGCGGCGGGGCCTCGGCCACGGCAGGACCATCCTCGCCCTCACCCTCGCCGAGCTCGCGAAGCTCGGCGTGGACAGGGCCCTCCTCACCTGCGACGCGGCCAACCTTCCCTCGCGGCGCGTCATCGAGGCGAACGGGGGGATTCTCGAGTCCGAGGAGGAGGGCGAGCTCCGCTACTGGATCGGCCTCCCCTCCCCGGCCATCGGGACGGGAAGAACTTAAAGCCTGACGATCCTCGAGCGCGTGATGACCTCGTGGCCCTTCGCGGTGACGAGGACGTCGTTCTCGAGGCGCACGCCGCCGAGCTCCGGATCATACAGGCCGGGCTCGATGGTGATGATGTGGCCGGGGGCCAGCACAGCCTTGTTCGTCTCCCTGCTCGAGACCGCCGGAGCCTCGTGGGCCTCGAGGCCTACCCCGTGGCCGAGGCCGTGGGGCATGGCCATGCCCGCCGCCTGGAAGATGGCGTCCGCCCTGAGGGCGATGTCGCGGGTGGCGATGCCGGGAGCGCACATCGCGACGCAGGAGGCGTAGGCCTCCTCGACGAGGGCCACCATGCGTTCGGCCTTCGGGGCCAGGGCGCCCCGGATGAAGGTCATGGTGATGTCGGTGGTGTAGCCCTCGAGCTTGACGCCGCAGTCGAGGATGGACAGGCCCGGAGTGCCGAAGGGTCCCGCCCCGAAGGAGGGGAAGGCGTGGATGCCGAAGCTGCGGGAAGGTCCGGCGGCGATGGTCTCGAAGCCCAGGCCCTCGCAGCCGCGGCGGCGCGACTCGCGCTCGAGATGCAGGGCCACGTCGAACTCGCTCGAAAAGCGCCCGGCCCTGACTCCGGCCTCGATCTCGTCGCAGAGCTCGTCGGTGATCTTCGCGGCGCGGCGATAGACCGCGAGTTCGGCCTCGTCCTTGACCGCGCGGAGACCGAGGGCGAACTCGTCGATGCCCTCCTCGCGGCAGAGGGGATCGTAGTCCTCGAGGGTCTCGACGTACTTGAGGTAGAGGGGATAGGGAGTGTTCGCGGGGAGCTCGACGCGGGCCCCCTTCTTGACTCCGAGGCGGGGCAGGACGGCGGCCAGGGCCTCGGTGGGCAGGCGTTTGAAGTCGCTGTAGGGCAGGGCCTCGTCGACCTGGGCCATGGCCCGGGCCATGTTGATGTCCCAGGCGACGAGGACGGAGCCGCCCTCGGCGGTGACGACGAGCAGGGCGTCGGTGGGCTGGCCGGAGAGATAGCGCAGCGAGGGGTCGCGTCGGCCCTCGGTGTCCTGGAAGAGGCAGGCTCCGAGGCCCTCCTCGCGGAGCTTGGCGGAAATTTTCGCGCGGCGTGCGGCGTAATCGGTCATGTGTTCCTCGCTTTCGGGTCGGTATCGTATCCCGCGTCCGCGGAAGGGGCAAGCCGGGGAGGGAGGGCCGGAGCGGCGAGGATGGAGGCCGCCATGGACCCGGCCGCCAGTCGGGCCGTGGAGAAGGCGGCCTGGAGGTTGAAGCCCCCCGTGTCCCCGTCGATGTCCAGGATCTCGCCGGCGAACCAGAGCCCCGGGGCGAGGCGGGACTCCAGGGTCGCGGAGGAGACCTCCGAGCAGTCGACGCCCCCGGCGGTCACCATCGCCCGCTCCCAGCCCGCCAGGGCATCGACCTTCACGGGAAAGGCGGACGCGAGGGTCACCAAGGCCTCGCGGGCCTCGCGGCGCAGGGTGGCCGCGGCGCAGTCCTCGGCCAACCCCGCGAGGGTGCAGAGCCGGAGGGCGAGGCGGCGGGGAAGGCCGAGCTCGCCGAGGAGGACCCGGACCTGGGAGCGGGGCGAGGCCGCGAGGCTCTTCATGAGAGCCTCCTTGAAGCCCTCGCGGCCCAGGGCGGAGAAGTCCAGTTCGAGGAGGTCGCCCGCCCTGAGATCCCGCGAGGCATCGAGGATGCCCGGGCCGGAGAGACCCTCGTGGGTCACGAGGACGGGGCCCGAATAGTCACCGAGCTTCCTGCCCCCCCGCCGGAGCGCGAAGCGGCAGGCCTCGAAGGCCAGACCCTCGAGACCCTCGAGCGAGGGCTCGGAGGAGAGAAGGGCGGTGAGGGCGGGTCGGGGCTCGACGATGCGATGCCCCAGGGCGGCGGCCAGGGCGTAGCCCTCGCCCTCGCTGCCCAGGGCCGGATAGGAGCGGCCTCCCGTGGTGAGGGCGACCCGGGGGGAGGAGATGGAGGATTCCCCCCGGTCTCCGCCGGGCTCCGCGGAGCGGAGACCGACCAGGAAGCCCCCCGTCCCGGATGGCGCGAGGGAACTCACGCGGCGCCCGCAGGCCGTGCGGACACCGAGGGAGGCGCACTCGGCCCGGAGGACCGAGAGGACGTCCAGCGCCCGCCCCGAGGCCGGGAAGACCTTGCCGCCCTCCTCGGCCACGCAGTCCAGGCCGCGGTCGGCGAACCAGGCGACCAGGGCCGCGTTATCGAAGGCGGTAAGGGCTCGCCGCAGGAAACGACCCCTCTCCCCGTAGCGCGGGAGGAAGTCCTCGATCGGCCCGGAGTTGGTGAGGTTGCAGCGGCCCGCCCCGGAGGCCAGGAGCTTGCGTCCCGGCTTCGGTCCCTTCTCGAGGAGGAGGACGGGGGCCTCCTCCGCGCCGAGCCCGACCTCGCGGAGACGGGCCGCGAGGCTGCCGGCGAGGAAGAGACCGGCCGGCCCCCCGCCCACGACGAGGGCGGCGGGCGAGGGGAGGGCGTCATCGCCGCTCATGAGTCACCATGGGGTGATAGTAGCCCGGCGGGTGCCGGATCGACGACCCCGGCCCTGCCCGTCCTTGGCGTCGCCCCTTCGAAAGGGTATCTTCGCCCGAGAACTTCCTCGAAAAGGAGAAACAATGACCTTCAAGACGATCATCAAGGCCTGGGCGGGCTACACGGCCGCCGCGAACGAAGAGATGACGAGAATCCTCACCACCCTCCCGCCCTCCCGGCTCGACGAAGCGATCCCGAGCTACTTCAGTACCCTGGGCGACCTCCTCGACCACACTCTGCGCGGCAGCTATTTCTGGCTGAAGCGCTGCGCCGACGGCGGACTCCTCCCCGACTGGCTTCCCGCGAAGCTCGCCTCCCTTCCCTTCCCGCCCCAGGGCACCCGCTCCTTCAATGACCTCGCGGCCTTCTCCGAGAGGCGCAGGGCCGTCGACGCGATCTACAAGCACCTGGCCGACACCTGCGACGAGGCCCTCCTCGCCCGCACCTTCACCTTCGCCGGCCGGGACAAGGCCGAGAAGACGATGGAATTCGGCGCCGCCCTCCTCGCGGGCATGAACCACGAGGTCCACCATCGCGGGGCGGTCTCCACCCTCCTCGACGGCTGGAAGGTCGACAACGATTGGTCCGGGCTCATGCCCTGGCTGCTTTCCGAGAAATAGCCCCGATGCGGACCACGCGGTTGGCGGCGATCCTCTTCATCGAAATCGCCGACTTCCCGGAACTCCTCTCGAAGGACGAGGCCCGGGCCCTCGCCCTCCTCTCCGAATATCGCGAGGCCGCCAAGTCCGAGCTTGAGGCCCACGGGGGCGAGCTCGCGGACGCGACGGGTCCGGAACTCCTCCTCGTCTTCGAGAGCGCCGTGTCGGCGGCCCAGTGCGCCCTCGGGCTCTTCTTCGTCGCCCCCACACTCGCGGCGGGCCGCCCGGGCCTCTCGCCCGCCCGCCTCCGCGCCGGCCTCCATCTCGGCGAGATCTGGAAGGGCGAGGGCCGGGTCTTCGGTAATGGAGTCAACCTCGCGGCCCGCCTCATGCAGGAAGCCGAGGCGGGAACCCTCCTCCTCTCCGAGGATGTCGAGCGGCAGCTCTCCAACAAACTCGACCTCGACCTCCGCCCCCTTCCGGCGCGGTCCCTCAAGAACATCGAACGCCCCCTCGGGATCTACGAACTCCGCTTCGATCGGAAGGAGGGGGGAAAGGGAGATCGGGTTCGCGATCGGGGGCTCACGCCTCCCCCTCCACCACCTCCTCCTCCCCCGCCTCCGCCCGCCCCTGAATCCGAGCCGCCTCCGATCGAGCCGAGCCCTCCCTCCCGCGCCGAGGTCGGGGCGGACCTGCCGCCGAAGCGGAGGAAGAAGGGGCGCAAGGGACGATCCCGGGGCCCGGAATCGCCGCAGGGACCGCACTCGAAGGAAGTCGCGACGATAGAGAAGGAATCCGCCCTTCTGCGCAAGGGCCTATCCTCCCTCCTCTGGGGTTGCGCGGCGGGCGCCCTCTTCGGCTGGCTCTGGTGGACCCATCCCGGTTTCTGGCCCGCCCTCGGCGCCGTAGTGCTGGGATTCCTGCCCGGTCTCTCGGGGCTCAAGAAAGTCGCCGCCGCCCTCCTCAAGCTCGGCGAGCTCGGGAAGGGAAGGGGCCGGACCTGAACCTTCGATAGAGGGCAGTTGAACAGCCCCAGCGCGCCGGGGTATCGTTCGGCCCAATCTATGCGTGGCATGAAAAACGGAAATTCCCGCGACCTCGGCCTGGCGCTCGCGGCTATCGGCGTCGTCTTCGGCGACATCGGCACCTCGCCGCTATACGCGCTCCGCGAGTGCTTCGCGCCCGAACGGGGCATCGAGACCAGCGCCGCGAACGTCATCGGCGTCGTGTCCCTCCTCCTGTGGGCCCTCACCGTCATCGTGAGTGTGAAGTACATCGCCCTCGTGCTCCGCGCGGACAACCGCGGCGACGGCGGCATATTGTCCCTCGTGAGCCTCGTCGGGCGCCAACTGCCCCGCGAGAGCAAGCGCCGGGCCGGCATCCTCGTCGTAGTCGGCATCGTCGGCGCCGCCCTGCTCTACAGCGACGGCATGATCACCCCCGCGGTGACCGTCCTCTCCGCGATCGAAGGCCTCAAGGACGTCGCGCCCTCCCTCACCCCCTTCATCGTCCCCCTCGCCCTCGTCATCCTCGTGGCTCTCTTCTCCCTCCAGGCCAAGGGCACCGCGAAGGTCGGCGGCCTCTTCGGCCCCGTCATCAGTATCTGGTTCCTCGTGCTGGCGGCCCTGGGCCTCGTCGCGATCGTCGGCAGGCCCGGCATCCTCGCCGCCCTCAATCCCCTCGCCGCCCTCGACTTCCTGCATCGCGAGGGTCTCCTCTCGTTCAGGGTCCTCGGCTCGGTCTTCCTGGCCATGACGGGAGCCGAGGTGCTCTACGCCGACCTCGGCCACTTCGGCCGCAAGCCCATCCGCGAGGCCTGGTTCGCCCTCGTCTATCCCGCCCTCATCCTCAACTACCTCGGCCAGGGAGCCCTCCTCCTCGCGGCGCCCACGGAAGTGACCAACCTCTTCTTCCGCCTCGTGCCCGCCTGGGGCGTCCTTCCCCTCACCATCCTCGCGACCGCCGCCTCGATCATCGCCTCCCAGGCCGTCATATCGGGCGCCTTCTCCCTGGCCCGCCAGAGCGTCGCCCTGGGCTACTGGCCGCGCATCCAGGTCAAGCACACCTCCGACGAGACGATAGGCCAGGTCTTCGTGCCCGCGGTGCGCGTCCTCCTCCTCCTGGGCACGGTCGGGCTCGTGCTCGGCTTCCGCGAGTCGGGCCGGCTCGCGAACGCCTACGGCATCGCCGTCTCCGCCGACATGGTGCTGACGACCCTCCTCATGTTCTACGTCGCGACGCGCATCTGGAAGAAGGGAAGGTGGTACATCCTGCCCCTCCTCGGGCTCTTCCTCGCGCTCGAGGGCTCCTTCCTCCTGTCCAACCTCGGCAAGCTGGCCTCCGGCGGCTGGATCGTGATAGTCATCGCAATTACGATCTTCACGCTCATGAAGACCTGGGTCGACGGCCGGAAGCTCTTCAGCGAGAAGATGAAGAGTTTCCGTCTCGCGCCGGAGATCTTCGCCGCGAGCATCAAACTCAACCCGCCCGCCCGCGTCGCCGGCACCGCCATCTTCCTCACCGCCGATCCGACCGGTGTCCCCAAGGCCCTCCTGCACAACCTCAAGCACAACCGCATCCTCCACCAGCGCACCATACTCCTCACCATCCAGACCCTCGAGGTGCCGGTCGTCGACGGGGAGCAGAGGCTCGAGACCACCGAGCTCGACGCGGGCATCTGGAAGGCCGTCCTGCATTTCGGCTTCAGCGAGGCGCCCGACGTGCCGCGCCATCTCCGCGACTCGGGCATCCCGGGCTTCAGCCCCGACGCGATGGACACGACCTACTTCGTCGGCAGGGAGGCCCTCCTCTTCACCTCGAAGAAGACCGGCATGTCCTTCGGCCGGAAGCGCCTCTTCGGCCTCCTCTTCGCGAACGCCCTCGCGCCCACCGACTTCTTCCGCCTGCCCGCCAACCGGGTCATCGAGCTGGGGGCGCGAACGGAGATGTGAGGACCGGGCGCCCATTGTCCAAATCCCCGCGAAGGCGCTAGCATCGCGGCATCATGGATCAGAACCCTCCCGGCGGAGCTCTCAGACCCACCCTCGTCCTCGCGGCCCTCGGGGTCGTCTTCGGCGACATCGGCACCTCGCCCCTCTACGCCCTCCGCGAATGTTTCGCCCCCGAACGGGGCGTCGAGACGAGCCAGGCCAACGTAGTCGGGATCGTCTCCCTCCTCGTCTGGATCCTCTTTCTCATCGTGAGCGTGAAGTATCTCGCGATCGTCCTCCGCGCCGACAATCGCGGCGAGGGCGGCATCCTGGCCCTCGTGAGCCTCGTCGGCAGGAGCCTGCCGAAGGAGAGCCGGAAACGGGCCGGCCTCATCGCCATTCTCGGCATCGTCGGCGCCGCCCTCCTCTACAGCGACGGCATCATCACCCCGGCCATCTCGGTGCTGTCCGCCGTCGAGGGCCTGCAGGTGTTCGCGCCCGGTCTCGAGCGCTACATCATCCCGATTGCCCTCGTCATCCTCGTCCTCCTCTTCCCCTTCCAGTCGAAGGGCACGGCCAAGGTAGGACGCATCTTCGGGCCGGTCATCGTGCTCTGGTTCCTCGTCATCGCCGCCCTCGGCCTTCGCGGCATCCTCGCAGGACCGGCCATCCTCCTGGCCCTCGACCCCAGGGAAGCCCTCGGTTTCGCCTTCCGCGAATGGGAGGTGACCTTCAAAGTCCTCGGCTCCATCTTCCTCGCCATGACCGGAGCCGAGGTTCTCTACGCCGACCTCGGCCACTTCGGCAGGAGGCCGATCCGGGCGGCCTGGTTCGGCCTCGTCTTCCCCGCCCTGATCCTGAACTACCTCGGCCAGGGCGCCTGGATCCTCGCGCATCCGGGCGAGATCTCGAACCTCTTCTACCGTCTGGCCCCCGCCTGGGCCAAGCTCCCCCTCGTCGCCCTCGCGACCGGGGCCACCGTCATCGCCTCCCAGGCGGTGATCTCGGGCGCCTTCTCCCTCGCGAGGCAGAGCGTGCAGCTCGGCTACTGGCCGCGCATCCAGGTGAGGCACACTTCCGAGGAGAACATCGGCCAGGTCTACGTGCCCTTCGTCAACCTCTTCCTCCTCGTGGGCACCGTGGCCCTCGTCCTGGGTTTCAAGGAATCGGGTCGCCTCGCCAGCGCCTACGGCATCGCCGTCTCCGCGACGATGGCGATGACGACCTGCCTCATGCTCTACGTGAGTCTGCGCATCTGGAAGAAGGGAAGATGGTACATCCTGCCCCTCGGCCTCCTCTTCCTCGCCGTGGAGACCGCCTTCCTCGCGGCCAACCTCGGCAAGGTCGCCTCGGGCGGCTGGATCGTCGTCGTCATGGCGGTCTCGATCTTCATACTTATGAAGACCTGGATGGACGGCCGGCGCCTCTTCAGGTCCAAGATGGCCAATTTCCGGCTCGCCCCGGAGACCTTCGCCGCGAGCATCGCCCTCAACCCGCCCCACCGGATCCCGGGCACGGCCGTCTTCCTCTCGGGAGACCCCACCGGCGTTCCCAAGGCCCTCCTCCACAACCTCAAGAACAACCGCGTCCTCCACGCTCGCACGATCCTCCTCACGGTCCAGACCCTGGAAGTGCCCTCCGTCGAGCCCGCCGAGCGTCTCGAGTTCTGGGAGCTCGAGGCCGGCATCTGGAAGGCCATCCTGCACTTCGGCTTCAGCGAGACGCCGGACGTGCCGCGGGCCCTCAGGCACGGCCCCATCCCCGGCTTCTCGCCGGACGCGACCGACACGATCTGGTTCCTGGGGAGGGAGACGATCACCTACGCGCCTGTGAGATCGGAGTCGGGGAAGGCCCGCGGCCTCTCCTATCCGCGCAAGCGCCTCTTCGGCCTCATGTTCGGCAACGCCCTCGACGCGACGGCCTTCTACAGGCTCCCCATCAACCGCATCGTCGAGCTTGGAGCCCAGACCGAGCTTTAGGGCCGCGGGTCTTCAGGTCGGGAGCTCGGGGAAGGTCGAACCCCCGAAGGGGAAGACGAGGACCCGGGCGCGGCGGTGGCGCCGCCGGGCGATCTCGAGGGCCTCCTCGAGGCTGTCTGGGAAGCGCGCGATCACCACGTTGGCCTTCACCTCGGCCGGAATGGTGGGCGCGACGATGAGGAGCTCGGCCTTCCGCATCGCCTGCAGGGCGAAATAGAGGAAGAAACGATCCTCCTCGCCGAGACCCTTGATCCTGAGCCGCGCGACGAGGGGCAGGAGAAGGGGAGCGAGGAAGCGGAGGGTGCGCCTGCCGACGGGAAGGCGCATCGTGGCGAGTCCGAAGACCCCCACGCCTTCGTCGGCGCGCACGAGGACTATCATCGTCCCGCCCTTCCTGACGGCGCCCAGGGTGTTGGCCAGTGACTTGACGCCCTGTCGGAGATCCTGGTCCATCGGACGCGAACTCGACACGACGACGTCGGCGGGACCGGGAACGGGCGCTCCATAGATCGCATAACTCGTCCTCGCTCCTTCCCGATGGGCGGCGACGGGATGGCCCGCGACGAGGCGCACGACTTCCTTCTTCGGGTCGAGGACGGCGTTCAGCACGAAGACGGGCGGCCTGAGCATGGCGGTCGCCTCCTCGAGGTCGAGGCGCATCGGGTTGGCTTCGACCGGCCGGCCCACGTTGTTGTAGCTCTCCGGCCGGCAGTTGATCGAGTGGTTGTGGGCGATGGTGGCGCGGCCCGCCACGCCCGGCACGATGATCTTGGCTCCGCCGCCGGCGCCCGCGATGATGTGAGGCTCGATGCAGCCGACACCTACCACGAGGTCCGACTCCGCCACGACACGGTTGATCCACACGGGACTGCCGCGCCGCGTGGTGCCGAGGAAGGAGAGGGCTGCCTCGTCGTCCGCGAGGTGCGTCGAAGTCGCGAGTCCCTCGATGCCCAGGCGCTTCGCGGTCTCCTCCTCGGTCATGGGGCGGTGGAGGCCGAGGGCGGGCACCACCGTCACCGCGGACCTCGGCAGGCCCGCCCTCGCCAGCTCGGCGAGAAGGGCCGGGACGAGGAGGGCGACGGGAGTCGGGCGCGAGTCGTCGTCGATGACGAGGGCCACGCGTCGTGCCCCCCGCGCGAGCTCGGCGAGGGGCGGCGAGCCGATCGGAGAGGCGAGGCAGGAGGCGAGCTCGGCGCCGAGATCCGCGCAGGGAGGCGGGGCCGAGGGCTCGACGCGGCCGAGGAGCTCCCAGCCCGGGGGAAGCTCGAAGCTCAGGGTTCCCCCTCCCCACGGAAGCTCGATCGATCGCTCCGCCATTTCCTCCCCCTTGGCCTCGGGGCGGCCGCACGACGTCGATGCCGGCTATCCCTCGGATCGACCGACTCTAGCTCCGGCCGCCCCCGGGGACAAGATGTCCTCGGGCTGTTTTTCGCAGCCCGCCCCGCGCTATCCTCGACGCATGGATGCGACACGAAGAGGGGGAGGCGCCCCCGACCCCTCCAGCCCCCGGATAGGCGCGGGGAAGGGCCTCCTCCCCTGGCCGAGCCGCCTCGTCGTCGAAGTGACGACCCGCTGCAACCTCGCCTGCCCCCAGTGCCCGAAGCAATGCTCGGAGGGAAGCGAAGTCGACGGGGACCTCGCTCCCGGCGTCTTCGAGGCCCTGAGGCCCGCCCTCCCCCGCCTGGAATCTCTCGTGCTGAACGGGATCGGTGAGCCCCTCCTCCATCCCGGCCTCGAGGACCTCGTGGCCGCGGCCCGGCGCGACATGCCCTCCGCGGGCCTCATCGGCTTCCAGACGAACGGCGTCCTCCTCGATCCCGCCCGGGCCCGCACCCTCCTCGAGGCGGGCCTCGACCGCGTCGCGGTTTCCCTCGACGCCATCGAGGAGGGACTCTTCGCCGAACTGCGGCGGGGAGGAAGCCTTCCCGCCGCCCTCGCCGCCCTCGATGCCCTGGTCCTCGCGCGCCGCGAGACGGGCAGGAAGGACTTCCGCCTCGGCGTCGAGTTCGTCGCCCGTCGCGAGAACCTGGACGAACTGCCCGACCTCGTCGGCCGCGTCGCCGACCTCGGCGTCGATTTCATGCTCGTGAGCCAGCTCTTCCCCTACGAGGCCGGGGCGACGGCCTCGGCCGCCTACGAGGTCGACCTCGACCTGGCCCGCGGCCTGCGCGACAAGTACGCGGCCCTCGCCGCCTCGCGGTGCCTCGATCTTCATTCTTACTCCAATGTGTACCTGCGATACTCCAAGAGCCCCGCCGAGCTCGAGATCGTCCGCCTGGCCGCGGAGCTCCAGGAGGAGGCGGCCTCCCTCGGCGTCACCGTGAATCTGGAGCGCCTCCTCCGCCGGGACGAGGGCTGGACCGCGAGGGCCCTCGATGTCTTCGCTCTGGCGGCCGAGGTCGCCCGCGAGTCGGGCCTCGACCTCTCGCTGCCCGAGGCGAGCCCCCGCGCCGCGCGATCCTGCGAGTTCGTCGAGGGAGGGACGGCCTTCATCTCGCGGGAGGGAGGTGTCCATCCCTGCTACTTCCTCTGGCACCGCTACGCCTGCCACCTCGGAGGGTGGGAGAAGCGCGTCGGGCCGAAGAGCTTCGGCACCCTCCCCCTCCGCGGCATCGAGGAGATCTGGAACGATCCCGCCTTCGCGCGATTCCGGCGGAACGTGCTCCGCTACGAGTACCCCTTCTGCCTCAACTGCAACCTCGCCCTCTGCGACTACGTCCAGGTCGAGGACTTCTCCCAGGACTGCCACATCAACGAAGAACCCTGCGCCGCCTGCCTCTGGTGCATGGGCCTCTTCAAGTGCCTCTTCTGATCCCTCAGGCTCCCTCGAGCGCGAGCTTTACGGCGGCGCGGAGGCCGGCATCCTTGCACTCGAGGCGGCCGAGCGCGATGTCCTCGCAGCCGTTGAAGGCCGCGAAGCGCCGGAGCTCGGCCGCCAGGGCCGGGGCCAGGCTGCCTCTCCGCGCCGGAGCCTCGCCCTCGATCCTCAGTCTCAGCGCGCGCAGGACCTTCTCCCTCCGCTCGGCCTTGGCGTCGAGGAGGCCGACGAAGGAAGCCCCTCCCGACGCGTCGCGGAACAGGAGGGGCAGGGCGAAATAGCCGAAGCGGCGCTTCGCTTCGGGCACGTAGCACTCGATGGTGTACTCGAGGCCGAAGAGAAGGGCCAGGCGTCGCCGGTCGATGAGGAGGGGGTCGAAGGGCGAGAGCGCGAAGAGCCGCGACCTTCCGCGAAGTGCGGCCCCCGACCCCTCGAGGGCCTCGGGCCTGGCATAGTGGAGGGGAGCCTTCTCGAGGCCCTCGATCCGGACCGTGAGGAGGCGCCCCTCCGCGACCCTCCGACCCAGCTCGGCGTCGATGCCTCCGAGCAGATCCCGGCGATGGTAGGCGATGTCCCGCCGAGCGAAGATCCCGAGCGTCCGCTCCGCCGTGTCGAGGTACCAGACCGCCATCTCCTCTTCCGTCGGCATGCGCCGGTCGAGGTCCGGGGGCAGGGCCCTTTCTGCGAGGTCGTAGCGCTTCTGAAAACCCTCGCGACCCAGTGAAACCAGCTCGCCCTTGTGGAAGAGATACTCGAGGGCGATCTTCTCGGGCTTCCAGTCCCACCAGCCGGCCGCCCCCCGCGGCGGACCCTCGAAGTCCTTCACCATGAGAGGGCCCTCGGCCCTGATGCGGTCGCGCACGCGGGCCACCGCCTTGGCGTCCGCGTCCATCCAATCGTGGCCCTCCGCGGCCACACGGGCCATGCGCGGCAGGCAGAAGCGGTAGTCCTCGAGGGGAACCCAGGCCGCGGCGTGGGTCCAGTACTCGAGGACGCGCCGCGGCTCCGCCTCGAGGCGGCCGAGGTGCGATTTCGCGTAGCGCGGAAGACGGGAGCGGAGGATGTGATGGTGGGCCCGCTCCACCACCGAGATCGTGTCGATCTGGACTCCGCCCAGGTGGCGGATCGCCGCCGCGGTACCCTCGGGACCGGAGGGAAAGGGACCCGAGAGACCCGAGGCCGCGCAGGAGAGTCGGCGCGCGGCCGCGAGATCGATGCTCGCCCCCGCCGCGGAGCCGGAGCGATTTCCGGCCGTCTTCCTAGCGCCCATCGACGATGACGGCTCGGACGCGGTCGGGAAGGCTCTGCCTCTCCTCCGCGGAAAGGCCGGCCGTGGGCAGGGGCTCGTGGACGATGAAGGACACCTCGGCGGGAGCGATGCGCGCCCTCTCCTCCCAGGCCGCCGCGGTGCCGCGGATGCTCACCGGCACGACGAGGGCCTCCGCGCGGGTCGCGAGCTTGAAACTCCCGCGCCGGAATTCGCCCACCGGTCCGCCCCTTCCCCGGGTGCCCTCCGGGAAGACGAGGATGGCATGGCCGCGCCCGATCTTGGCGATCCCCCGCGCTATGGACTTGCGGCCCTCGGCGATGTTGCCCCTGTCGATGAAGACCGAGTCGAGGGCCACCACCCAGAGATTGATGAAGGGCACGAAGAGCCCCTCCTTCTTGACGACGAAACCGAAGGGCCTCTCGATGAGGGCGAGGGCGAGGACGATGTCCATGTTGCCCTGGTGGTTCGCGACTATGCAGACCCTGCCCTCGCGGGGCAGCAGGTCGAGCCCCTCGGCGGTCACCCTGAGTCCGGCGACCGCCACGAGGCTCCTCGCCCAGAGCCGGACGAGGGCCTGCAGGGCATTCCGGAACAGGGCGCGGCGACCGAAGAGCAGGGTCGCGAAATAGAGGAGAAGAAAGGGAAAGGTGAGGAGGAGGGAGAGCCAGAACCAGGCGAAGAAGAGTATCGTTCGGAGCATGGGTAAGGCTAACCCGGCAGCGGCGGGAATTCAATCGCGACTATGAAGGACAGGCGAACCGGGCCGCCGAGAGACTGCGCGATCTGGAACGGGGCAGCGCAGCCGGAGCGGGGCACTCATTTCCACTCAAGGTCCGCAGATGCCCCCCTGTACCGCTTTCCTCGGGGCGGGCATACTGCCGGCATGAAGATCGATATCGTAGACCGCTGGGTCTGGATCACCGGAGCCTCCTCGGGCATCGGCCGCGAGATCGCCATCGAAGCGGCCCGCCGCGGGGGCCGGCTCCTGCTCTCGGGCAGAAACGAGGCGGCCCTGGCCGAGACCCTGGCAGCCTGCGAGGCCGCCCGCCCCGGCGACCCCGGTCGCCACGGGATCCTCGCCTTCGACCTCCTCGACAGGCCGGGACGGGCGGCCGCGGTCCAGCGGGCCCTGGCCCTTTCGGGGGGCTTCGCTCTGGTCGTACTCAACGCGGGGGTTTCGCAGCGGGCCCGCTTCGAGACCATGAAGCCCGAGGCCTTCGACCTCGTGATGGAGCTCGACTTCGCCGCCCCGGTCGACCTTGTCAGGCGCCTCCTCCCTTCCTTCGGCCGGGGCCCCGCCGGTCTCGTCCTCGTCTCGAGCGCCGCCGGTCTCGTCGGAGCCCCCCAGCGCTCGGCCTATGCGGCCGCCAAGCACGCGCTCTCCGGCTTCGGCTCGGTGCTGCGCTGCGAGCTCGCCGATCGTGGGCTCTCGGTCACGACCGTCTATCCCGGCTACGTCCGGACGGGCATCGCCCAGGCGGCCCTCGGACCCGAGGGGCGGGCGAGCGGGAAACCCGATCCCGACATCGAGGCGGGGGCCGACCCCGCGAAGGTCGCCCAAAAAATCCTCGCCGCCGCCCTCGCGCGCAGGCCCCAGCTCCTCGTCGCCCTGAGTCTCGAGGCTCGATTGGGACTCTTCCTGACCCGGCACTGGCCTTCCATGTACGCCCGCCTGGCGGCGGCCAAGGCCCGAAGGATGGCCGAGGCGGGCGCGGGCACCTGAGCGCGGGCACCTGAGCGCGGGCACCTGAGCGCGAGCTCAGGAGGGCCCGGAAGAGCGGCGGGAAAAGTCTGACCCAAACTACTCGTAGCTAGTAATACAGAGGAGGAAGTACCCGATGAAGGCCATGATTCTCTACGACTCCACCTTCGGCAACACCGAGCTCGTCGCCAAGGCCATCGCCGAAGGCGTGGGCGAAGGCTCCAAGGCCGTCCGCGTGGGCCAGCAGTCGCCCGAGGAGGCCAGGTCGATGGACCTCCTCGTACTGGGTTCGCCGGTCCTCGGCGGCAGACCCTCCAAGATCATGCAGGATTTCCTGAAGGCCCTGACCAATCCGGTCGCGCCCAAGCGCCGCTTCGCGACCTTCGACACGCGGATCGCCACCAAGTTCGCGCAACGCTTCGGCTACGCGGCCGTCCGCATGTCCGAACAGCTCAAGACCGCGGGCCACGGCCTGGCCGCCGAGCCCATGGGCTTCATCGTCGCCGGCAAGAAGGGTCCCCTCGCCGAGGGCGAACTCGAGCGCGCGAAGGCCTGGGGCCGCAGCCTCGCGAGCTCCTGAAGCCCCCATCTGGGGCGTCCCGATTCAAGGAGACATGTCCCGTGGGCGCCGCGGGCGCCGAGTTCCTCGACTAACCCTCAGTTGGTGACCGAGACCATCCCGGTCATCCCCGGATGGTTGAGACAATGGTAATTCCAGGTTCCCGGGACAGAGAAGGCGAAGGAGAAGGTCTGACCCTTCCCTAATTGCCCGCTATCGAAGGAGAGGGGGCCCGAGGTCGAGGTGACGGTATGGGCGCTTGTGTCCTCATTGGTCCAGGTCACTGTCGTGCCCACCTTCACGGTGAGGGCGCCCGGGAGGAAGGCGGAACCTGAGATGGCGACCGTGGAGCCGCCTTGGGTCGTCGCCGGAGCGAGGGCCGAGGGCGCACAGGACCCGGCCAGGAAAACGACCGCCGCCAGAACAAGGAGCATGAGAGCCTTCGAGGTCCTCATCGGTCTACCTCCCCTTCCGAGCAGGCTCGGAAAAGAAGAATATACTGATGCCGGCGGCCTCGCCGTCCTGGAAGGCTTTCATAAATGCTCTGCCTGGTGGAACTCAGGGCCCGACGAAGGCGGCCAGCTCCTCGTCCCATCGTCGGAGATGGCGGACCAGACGCTCACGAAGATTCGCCACCCAGGAAGCCTCGCCGGGAGGCGACCCCCCGGCGACGATCACCGCGATGTCGAGGCGGTGGAGGTCGTGGTTGAGGGCGAGAAAGAGGGGAACTAGGGCTAGCTCCTCCTCGGGGAGGGGGCGGACTTCGCGGTAACCCTCGAGGAAGAGGCGGAAGCGGGGATCGGCGGCATCGAAGGCGCCGACCCTGTCGCCGAAGAGATCCCGAGCCGCGAAGGCGAGATCGGCCGCGAACCAACCCGGCCCGAGTTCGTCGAAGTCGATGGCCCAGGGCTCCTCGCCCTTCCAGATCAGGTTGTCCGCTTCGAAGTCGGCATGGATGAGACCCCAGTTCCCTCCCCTTCCACGGCGGCGGGGAAGGGTCCGGAGCCTGGACAGGAGGGCATCGGCGATCCTCCTCTCGCGCGCGGCTCCGGGGGGAAGGCGGTCGCGGGCTCGGGCGAGGCACTGTAGAAGGTCGAGGCCCTGGTCGGGCTTCGGATAGTCCTCGGATGCCAGATGGAGGCGGGCGAGGGCGCCGCCCCAGGCTCGGAGGCGGGAGTCCGAAAATTCCTCGGCTTCCGACAGCTCGCCCTCGATCCACTCGAAGGCGGTCGCGAGACTGGGACCCCAGGGCGTCGCGACAGTCTCGAAGCGACGCCCCGAGGCGGAGGGAAAGAGCCGGTGCGCGGGAATTCCGCGCCCCTCGAGGAAGGCGAGAAAATCCAGCTGCGGTTCCAGGGTCACCTCCTTCCGCGAGCCGGGAGGTGCGATACGGAGGCTGTACCTCCTCCCGCCTCGCTCGAAGCTGCAGAGAAAATTGCTGGATGCGCGAACTATGGTCGCCGAGCCGGGTTCGGCCCCCCAGAGGGCCGCGAACCCCTCGAGAAGAGCTCCCCGGCCCCCCTCGTCGAGCTCGGAGAAAAAAGCCTGCATGAGCAACAGGGACATCATGGCGCAGCCCCCCCGTCGGCGGTCCGCCTCCCCTCAACCGAGCGGCGTGCGACCACGATCAGGTACCTGAGCAGACCCAGGGGATTCCTCTCCTCGAAATGGAGAATCTCGAAGCCTTCCTCGAGCAGGGCCTCCCGCAAGCCCTCGCGGGTGAGCATGAGGTCGTAGGGATGGACGGTGAGGGCCTTGAACAGGCGCCCGGCCGCATGGGCGAAGGTTTCCCGCGAGAGTTCCTCGACGAAGAGAAGCCCTCCCGGTTTGAGCACCCGACGGAGCTCTGCGAGGCCCCTCCGCCAGTCCGCCAGATTGTGGAGTTCGGCGAGATCGAAGACCGCGTCGAACTCGCCGTCGGCGAAGCCCAGGGAAGAGACCTCCTGGACGGAGAAGTCGATGGCGCCGAGGTCTTTGCGGGTCCGGGCGGCCCCGATCGCCTCGGAGTCGCGATCCACGGCGGAGAGGCTTTCGATGGAGAAATGCTTCAGGATCAAGCGTGTCGATTCGCCGTTTCCGCAAGCTATGTGGAGGCCGCGGTCGATCTTCCCGACCTCGCTCGCCCGCCTCAGGCTCTTCACTTCCATGGTCTCGCGGACATAGCCCCGCAGGGGAATGCCCTCGATCAGGGATTCGACAAAGGGTTGGCTCATCTTCCCACCTTCCTCGGGCGCCGCGGTGGATTTCGAGGGCCTCGGGCTCGCCTCTGGCTCCCTCGATTGACACGTGCTTTTTTACCCGATATTATGTGTTCGAGTGTTTACTTACTTGATGGACTCTGTCAAGGAGCCTTGGGGCCGCAACGGATTCCCCGAAGGAGAAAATGATGTCAAACGAAAGACCCCGCGCCCTGATCACCGGCGCGAGCCTCGGCTTGGGCCGGGCCTTCGCCCGCGAATGCGCGTCCAGGGGCATGGATCTCCTCCTCGTCGCCCTCCCCGGAAGCGGTCTGCCCGAGCTCGCCGGCGCCATCGCCGAAGAGCAGGGAGTCGAGGCGGACTGGCTCGAAGCCGATCTCACCGAGCGGCAAACGGCCGGGCGCCTCCTCGAGATGATCCGCGGGAAGGGAAGGGGGCTGGACCTCCTCGTCAACAACGCCGGCATCGGGGCGCTCGGTCGCTTCAAGGATTCAGCCCTCGAGGAGCATGAGGCGACGATCCAGGTGAACGCCCTCGCCCTCGTGCGCCTGACCCGTCTCCTCCTCGGCGAAATCGGCCGACGCGGCCGGGGCTACATCCTCAACGTCGCGAGCCTCGGGGCCTTCTTCCCGATGCCGAATCTTCCCATCTACTCGGCCACCAAGAGCTTCGTGCTGCAGTTCAGCCTGGCCCTGCGCGCCGAGCTCCGCGATTCGATCGGAGTGAGCGTCCTCTGTCCCAACGCTATCCGGGCCGCCGGGGCGGTCGATGACTATGTCGAGGGACTCAACCCCCTGGCCCGCTGCGCCTGCCTCAGGCCCGAGAAGATCGCGCGGGAAGGCCTCGACGGTCTTGTGCGAGACCAGGCCGTCATCATCCCCGGCATCCTGAACCGGGCCCTGGCCGCCCTCGGCCGCGTGGTACCGCGTTCCCTCGCGATGTGGACGATCAGCCACTATTGGGGCGGTTTCGACGAGGAGAGAAGGACGGACATGGAGGCCCCGGCGAAGTCGGAGAGCGCGGTCGGCATGGCCAAGCTCTCCGGCCTGTGAGCGGAAGGGCCGACGCCCCCATGGTCGCGAAGAGTCCGCCTCGCGTCTCGGTCCTCTACTTCTCCGGAGCGGGAGGCACCCGCCTCGTCGCGGAGACGGTCGGCGAACTCCTCGCCCCCGCGACGGAGCTCCGGGTGAGGTCGATCGCCCACCCCTCGGCCTCGGGCCTCGCGGGCGACTCCGATCTCCTCGTGCTCTGCTACCCCACCTACTTCCTCAGGCCGTCCCCCTCGATGCGGGAGTTCATCGACAGCCTCGGCCCCTTCGATCCTCCGAGGAAGGCCTTTCTCGTGACGACCTACGAGCTCTATACGGAGAATTCGCTCCGCGCCTGCGCCCTCCGGCTCCGGGAAAGGGGTGTCCTCGTCCTGGGGGCTGCCGCCCTCCGCGCCCCCGGAACCGACGCGACCCTCGTGTTCCCCGCCCCCCTCGTGCCCTGGCTTTACCGCTTCGAGAGGGACTTCCCCTCCAAGCTCGAGGCGACGGCTAGGGCCATCCGCTCCGTGCTGGACCGGAGCGATGCCGGGGGAATGATCCCCGCCCCGAAATGGTACACGCCCTTCGCCCAGGCCCTCCAGGTCCTCCTCCTCGACGGCTTCGAGCGCTGGCGATGGAGGATCCGGGCCCTTCCCGGACGCTGCGATCTCTGCGGGGCCTGCGTCGCCCTCTGCGAACGGGGCGCCTGGAGGAGGGTGGAGGGAGGAATGGCCCACGAGCCCGAAGCCTGCGAACTCTGCACCCGCTGTCTGCATCGCTGCCCCTCGAGGGCCATCGTCCTCCTCGAGGTTCTTCGGGACAATCCGAGGCTGGACCGGAAGCACTACGCGGGCCTCGAGGAGGCCGTCAGGAAGCGACTCGGACTCGGGAGCAGGGCCCGGGAGGCGGCGGCCCCACCATGACCGCCGTTCCGCGCAGGGGAAGGCCGGTCAGGGTGCCGGGGGAAAGACCCACCAGGGAGAGGATCATCGATGCCGCGGTCGGCCTCTTCGCCGAACAGGGCTACGAGGGGACTTCGATGCGACAGCTCGCCGCGGCCCTGGGACTGACCGAGAGCGCCGTCTACCGGCACTTCAGGAGCAAGGAGGCCATTCTCGAAGAGATCCTGGATTACGTCGAGCGCGAAGTGACGAAGCCCCTGCCCTTCGAGGCCGAGGCGAGGGAATGCGAGGGCGTCAGCGTCTTCAAGACACTATTGGAGGGTCTCGCGGAGGCCTTCGCGTCGACCCCCGCCCTCGTCAGGATCGCGAGGCTCCTCTACGCGGAGGCGCCGCGCAACGAGAAGGTGCGCCGCTACCTGAAGACGGCCTTCGAGGAGAAGGCCGACGCCCTGACCGAGGCGATGGTCGCCCGCTGCGCCGAAAGAGGGCTCCTCGAGTGCGGCGACCTTAGCGGCCTCGCCCGCGTCTTCAACTCCTTCAGGTACCAGTGGTGCTACCAGATCGCCATTCTCGACCGCGACCTCACCTTGGACCCGGAGAAGCTGAAACGGGACCTCCAACCTGCCATCGGATTCTTCGAAACCCTCTGCTCGGAACCCCGCGCGTAGCGAAGGGATCACTCCCGCTCCCTGCCCCGCGGAGGATGTCAAGAAGCGGAGAGAGCCCGAAGTAGGCGAGGCGGGAAGGCGATGAACCCCGCGAAGCGCCTCGCAGGGGGTGTCAAGAAGCGGAGAGAGCCCCAAGCTGGCGAGGCGGGAAGGCGATGAACCCCGCGAAGCGCCTCG
>Ga0334722_10000524_pt1 | contig 55960 bp, 52 predicted proteins | sample C3_bottom_MG_FD_207210 | JGI IMG/M metagenome (GOLD analysis project Ga0334722, IMG submission 207210) | Sediment microbial communities from Yellowstone Lake, YNP, Wyoming, USA - C3_bottom | ecosystem: Environmental > Aquatic > Freshwater > Lake > Sediment | place: USA: Wyoming | collected...
CAAAGCCACCCGTGAACAACGGAGAAGCAAGAGGCAGCAGGCATACGAGAAGAAAGCCCGATCCGGGGCATCCGGATATCCATTAACTCAGACGGCTGCATAGTCCATTTCCGACTGAGGCAAAACAAAACTATCTATACTGAAACCTTCTCAGTGCCTGCTGGTGGCAGTCATTCTTTTACCGTGATAAAGACTGCAGGTGCAGCGAGCGAAGTTATCGTAACCGGGACGGCGACGCAGAACACTGCGACACTCGCTCAGATAATTGACCAGTACGAAGTATCAAAGCCCAATGTTACGGCTACTGTTTCCGCGCCTGATGTCGTCGGCATGGACCCCTTCACGATCAATGTATCATTGAAGAATGCCGGAAAAGTTAGTGCCGCTGTAAATGTGTTGTCGTCAACTGATGGGCAAATCCAGACTGTGGACCTTCCGGCAGGGGAGACGCGACTGCTGCAGTACAGCGGTCAATTAATGCAGACGACAAATTACACCTTCACTTTCAGCGGGGACCTGAGCCAGACGGTTACCAAAACCGTGAGTTATGGGTTAGGCGCAAATGTTCAGTTCAATGTTCAAAGTTCAGTGTTATATGCGGAGGGTAAGATCGCAATACCGGTGACAATCACTAATACGGGCAGCCTTGATGAGACGATGCAAGTGAGTTACGAGCTGCGTGAGGCGGGAGGCGTATGGGGTCAGGAGTCAAGGAACTATTACGTTCTGAAAGGTGGGAGCGCGGCCGACACGCTGTATTATGACCTTACAGCGGGCAGCTATCAATTATCAGCCGTCAGTTCTCAACCGACAGCAAGTGCCTCTGTCTCGTTTACGGTCGTTAAAGACCCCGATGTTTCCATGTCAACGATCGCAGGCAGCCAAGGCTCAAACAACCTGATTCCGGTAACCGCAAAAGTTACGAACAACGGCTACAACACACTAAATGGCAGCATTACGCTTGCAGTCATGAACAATGACAACAAAGCCCTCTGGCGCGGGGAGGCTCAGGTATCCGGTCTTGCGTCCCAGACGACGGGCACTTACACGGTCAATGTTGATTCATCCGGTCTGCTGCCGGGGGCGTATTCGACTACTATTGACCTCTATAGCACATCCGGCCAAAAACTGGCGACAAACCAGACCCAGGTGCGGGTTTTGGGGTCGATCTTTGAGATAACGTCCATCCCGGCGAATCCATCATTCACTTTGGGCAAACAGGGTGCGCTTTCATTTACTGTAAAAAATACCGGCACCCTTGCGGGCTCGGCGGCGCTTTCTGTAACTGCCGAGGGTTTGCTCAAACAAACCGAATCGAATACAATCCAGCCGGGTGAAGAGGAGAACTACACGTTCAACTTCAGCATACCCGAAGACGCTCAGGCAACGGACTATCTAGCTGATTACGTCCTGTCTTCTGCCTCATCTCAGGGGACAAAAGGAACAACATCGTTCCATGTTGATGAGGTCAAGGCGGAGGTGACCGCAGCTCTCGATAAGGAGGCGTACAGGAATGGTGAAACCGCTGAGCTCACCATGACGATAACCAAGCAATCCCAGACTGAGAACGGAACATATCTGGCCATCATACGCTATGGCGCTCACCACGACATGCAGACCTTCACTCTCAGCGCCCAGCCGGTGACGCTCACGTTTAACGTGCCTCTTGGCATGATAACCGGCGAGCGACTATTTTACGGCGTTCATTTCGAGAGCGGACTGGCGATTAACCGCGGCACGTTATCCATCAATGACTCCATGCCGGACCTGGCGGCTTCTTTTACCGAGCAGGCAATTACTATCACAAGAAATAATACTGTTGAAATTCCAATCACCGTTTCCAATGTGGGGAAAGCCGCTGCGCCGGAGACTACCATATCATTCTTCGACGGCGAAACGCTTATTGACACGAAGCCGGTCAGCGCGCTTGCGACCGGAGAGTCAAAAAGTCTTTCTTTAACCATGGACGTTCTCGGAAAGGCCGGGGACCGCATCATGAGCACGATCATTGATCCACAGGATATGGTGGGCGAGATCAGCGAGGAAAACAATCTATTTGAAAAACGCGTTACGATACCGAACCTGACTCTGTTTACCGATACTGATAAAGAAGCCTACAAGATCCGTAATAAGGTCTACATTTCATCCCTGGTGACGAACCTTACCGCAACGACCACGATAAGCGGGCTCACGCTGACTACAGTGGTATCAAGCCCATCAGGGACCGTGGTATTCACGAAGAGTTCTGCGATTAACGCCGTCGCTCCTATGGCGTCCTCAACCGTCGCCGAGATATGGAACACGGCGGGCTTGCCCGTGGACGGGTCGTACACAATTTTCCAGACCATCGCCTCCGGCGATCAACTTTCAGCTCGCAGCTCAAAGCTCATAGCTCTTGAAAGGGCTGCTGATTTCACGCTTGCTGCCGAGGTCAACGCGTTCAAGGTTAAACAGGGCGAACAGGCGGTATATACGGCCACGCTCGCGCCCATAAACGGCTGGAACCACGAGACCACGCTCAGCATGGAGGGCCTGCCGGAGGGGACAAGCATTGCTTTTAACCCCGACAGACTTCTCTTGCCCTGCCAGTCCCAGACCGTGGTCATCACGACCAGCAGCACGTCGATCGGCAGCCATACACTCTATCTCATTGCGCAGGGCACGGACGAGGGCGAGCCAGTAGCACACACAGTTCCTCTTACATTGGATGTCTCAGGTTACGGATTGGAGGCAACTTCTGAAACCCATACGATCAAGCAGCTTGAGACGGCCGCAATCCCGATCAGTCTCACAGCGCTCAATGGATACGAAGGCGGCGTAAGCCTGGCAATAACCAATCTGCCCAATGGCACAAAGGCAAATATCAGAACACAGATGACAGATGCCAGAGGACAGACTGAGATATCAGTACCAGGCAATACGGACCTGATAATCCAAACGTCAAAGTATGTGAAGCCAGGCGTATATCCGATCACGCTCACGGGAGACGACGGCCTTGCGACCCACAGCCTGAATCTTACGCTCACGATTATCGCCAATCCAACAATCGCAGCGGGCATCATCACTACTCCCGGCCCTGGACCAAAAAACCCGGCCCTTGTGCGGACCTTTACCTCTGAAGGAAAGCAGAAGATGGAAATCAAGGCCTTTGACACCATGTATGGGGCCAATGCAATCTCCGCGGACATAGACGGAGACGGGTATGACGAGCTCATCGTTGCGGAAGGTCCCGGACCCAACAACACGGCAACATTCAAAGTCTTTAAACGGAACGGGACCTTTATGACGGAATACACGGCCTTTGACACCAAGTACGGTCTTACTCTGGCCTCCGGAGACCTGGACGGAGACTGGATGGATGAGCTGATCGTCGGGACCGGACCTGATCCCAAGAACCCCGGCATCATCAAGGTGTTGAAAATCACCACCGCAGGCTTCACCGAAGTCATGACTAAGACGATCTATCCGGACAGCGGCTACGGCATCATCATCACGGCCGGAGACATTGACGGAGACGGTATCCCTGAGCTCATCACCGCACCCGGTCCGGGACCGAATAACCCCGCCAAGGTTACGATATGGAAATACGGCCAGGCGGCTCTTACCGAAGTCAGCGCATTCATGGCCTTTGACGGTGCGTACGGTGTGAATATCGCAACAGGGGACATTGATGGGGACAACCGGGCCGAGATTATCACCGGAACCGGACCTGATCCGAAGAATACCGCAATCGTCAGGATATATAACGCGGCGGGCGCTTTGCTCAAAGAATTCTTACCCTATGATGCTGCTCATACATACGGGGTGAATGTTTCAGCGGGTGGCCTGAAAAGCGACGGCATAGATGAGATAATCACCGGCGTCGGCCCTGGACCGCAGAATGAATCGCTTATCAAAATTTTCCGAAGCGACGGTGCGGAGCTTGGGAGCTTTGCGGCGTATCCCGCGACCATGGGTTACGGCGTGAATATCTGGTCAGGAAATACGGGGAAGTAATCCACGAGCTTCAAGATCTTCATCTTTTATTGAGGGGCACGGCTTTTCGTGCCCCTTTTCTTTTGCTTTTCACACGGTTTTTCTGTTTATTCTTGACGATCCCGCGCATAATCAGTATAATCCCCGTTGATCATTAATCAGCATGAAAGGGACATGAATGGAAGATCACAATGAGCTGATCCAGCAGCGCTTTAAAAAGCTTGCAGAGATCCGCGAGATGGGCATAAAGCCGTATGCGGGAAGGTTCGAGGTGTCTGTTTCCGCACAGGGTCTGATCGATCAATACGGAAACTTTTCAAAAGAAGAGCTTGAGGCCAAGCGGGTGGAGTTCACTATTGCCGGTCGGCTCGTTGCCATGCGAAGCTTCGGCAAGGCCGGCTTCGGCCATATCCAGGACAGCTCGGGAAGGATCCAGGTATATTTCCAGAAGAACACGCTCGGCGACGACCGGTATGCGTTGTTCAAAAAGCTGGACATCGGCGACTTCATCGGGGTGAAGGGTTTTCTGTTCCGCACCAAGACGAACGAACTCACGATAGAGATGGAGGACTTCACTCTTCTCTCCAAATCGCTCCGCCCCCTGCCGGAAAAGTGGCACGGTCTTTCGGATGTCGAAATCCGCTACCGTCAGCGGTACGTCGACCTGATCGTCAATCCCGAGGTCAAGAACGTTTTTCTGCTCCGGACAAAAATCGTCCAGGCGATCAGGAACTTCCTGAATACGCGCGGGTATATCGAGGTGGAGACCCCGATGATGCAGACCATTCCCGGCGGGGCCACGGCGCGGCCGTTCGAGACGCACCACAACGCCCTGGACATGGACCTTTTTCTCCGCATCGCGCCGGAGTTGTACCTCAAGCGGCTTCTTGTCGGAGGGTTTGAAAAAATCTACGAGATCAACCGCAATTTCAGGAATGAGGGCATATCTACGCGTCACAATCCGGAATTCACCATGCTCGAGTTCTATACAGCCTTCGCGGATTACCGCGATCTCATCACCATGACCGAACAGATGATCAGCACCGTGACGATGGAGGTGCTCGGAAAGACCGAGGTGGAATACGAAGGGCACAGGATTAATCTCGCGCCGCCATGGAAATGCATCACGTACCTCGACTCCCTTCGCGAAGCCGGCGTACCGGAGGCCGTTCTCACTGATGCGGCTCCGGCCCGGGAGTATGCGAAAAAGCTCGGAGCGAACCTGAAAGGCGGGGAACCGCTCGGGAAGGTCCTGAACGAGATTTTCGAGGCGCTTGTCGAGCCAAAGCTTATTCAGCCGACCTTTATCACGGACTATCCCACGGACATTTCGCCGCTTTCAAAAAAGCGGGAGGACAATCCGGATTACGTGGAGCGGTTCGAGCTGTTCGTCGTGGGACGGGAGCTTGCGAACGCTTTCTCGGAATTAAACGACCCCGTGGACCAGAAGGAGCGGTTCCAGAAGCAGGTGACGGAGCGCGAGGCCGGCGATGAAGAGGCGCACCAGATGGACGAGGACTTCATTCGCGCTCTGGAGTACGGCATGCCGCCGGCCGCCGGGGAAGGCATAGGGATCGACCGCCTGGTGATGCTGCTCACGGGTTCGAACTCCATTCGCGACGTGATCCTGTTCCCGCAGATGAAGAAGGAGAAGAGAGAGAAGGCAGAAGACCAGAAGACAGAAGACAGATGACAGATTGAATCACAAGGTGTTGTCTGTCCTCTGATGTCTTTTTTACTATGAAAACTCCCTACGAAATATACGTCAGCCTGCGCTATCTGAAGACGAAGAAGCGCCATGGCACCGTGTCGCTCAACACCTTTATCTCCATTGCTGGTGTGGTCATCGGCGTGGCTACGTCCATCATCACTCTCTCGGTGATGACCGGTTTTCAGGGGTACTTTCGCGACAAGATCCTTTCCGCCATGCCGCATATCGTGGTGATGGAGTATACGGGCAAGGGAGTGCGGAACGAGAAGGCGCTTCAGGAAAAGGTGGGACAGGTGGCGCACGTGAAGGCGACGACTCCGTTCGTCATCAGCGGGTCCATGCTCGCCACGAAAGACCGGATGCAGGGGGTCGTCGTGCGCGGGATAGACAGCAGGACGGAGGGCACGGTGACCGATCTTGCAAAGAACATGACCGAGGGCAGGCTGACGGACCTTGATTCCGCCGATGGGACAATACCCGGCATCATCATCGGCGAGGACCTGGCCCGCAAGTTCGGTGTGGCCATGAACGATACCGTCACCATGGTCAATCCCATGGGCGAGGAAACAGCCATGGGCATCGTGCCCCGGATGCGGAAATTCCGGCTTGTCGGCGTGTTCGACGCGGGGATGTATGATTATAACACGGGCTACGCGTACATCGCGCTGCCCGAGGCGCAGAAATTTTTCGGGCTGGAGGGCCGCGTGAGCGGCATCCAGGTGAAGGTGGACGAGCTCTACCAGGCCGACAAAACAGCCGCGGCCATACAAGCGGCGGTCGGCTATCCGTTCTATACGCGAAACTGGATGGAGATGAACAAGAACTTTTTCTCCGCGCTCCTGCTGGAGAAGATCGGCATGTCGCTTATCCTCGTCGTCATCATCATTGTGGCGTCGTTCAATATCATCGGCACTCTTACGATGATCGTCATGGAAAAGAGCCGGGAGATCGCCATCCTCAAATCCATGGGTTCGTCCAGCGGCAGCATCATGAAGATATTCATGTTCGCCGGCCTGGTCATCGGCCTCGTGGGAACGGTGATCGGGTCCGTTATCGGGTACGGCGCGGTAGCGGTCATTACCCGGACGGGTGTGATATCCCTGCCAAAAGACGTGTACCAGGTCAGCCATTTGCCGCTATCGATCACAGGACTCGATGTCCTGTTCATATCGATGACCGCGCTCGGCATCAGTTTCCTGGCCACGCTCTATCCGTCGTGGCAGGCGGCCCGGCAGGACCCCGTGGAAGTGTTGCGATATGAGTAAATATAATATTCGTCGTTAAGGAGGATCCCATGGCTCACAAAGGTGGAAAGTTTAAAAGGTTTCTGCTGATAGTAATTCTGCTCATGTTGCTGGTCATCGTTTTTATCCTGGCCGGGGGCGACAAGCTTCTCAAGTCCGCTGGTAAAAAGATCGAAGGAGCTGGCAAGACAGCCTCGGAAATCAAACAAGAAGTAGAAAAGAAGGCCTCGGATACGGGAAAGGCCGTCGAGAAAGTCATTGATACTGTCAAACCGGGAGAAAAGAAATAACACAGGCGCTTATCCATATTCAGCAGCTCCGCAAGACCTTCATGAGCGGTCCCGAGTCGCTCCACATCCTGGACAACATCGACCTTGAGATCCGGAAGGGCGAATTGCTCGCCATTGTGGGCGCTTCAGGCGTGGGGAAGAGCACCTTCCTTCACATTGTCGGAGGACTGGAGAGGCCGACCGGAGGCAGGGTGCTCTACGGCGACACGGACGTGTATTCGCTCGACAACGACCATATTGCGCGGTTTCGCAATGAGCGCGTCGGGTTCGTGTTTCAGTTTCATCACCTGCTGCCTGAATTTTCGGCCATCGAAAACGTGATGATGCCGGCCCTTATCCGGCGAATGGAGCGGGGAGCCGCGCTGGCCGCCGCGACAAAGATCCTGGGCGACGTGGGGCTTGGCGCCAGACTTCATCACCGGCCGGGCGAGCTTTCGGGAGGGGAACAGCAGCGTGTGGCCGTGGCCAGGGCGCTCATGCTGAACCCGGATGTTGTGCTGGCGGACGAACCGACCGGCAATCTCGATGCCCATACCGGCGAGGCGGTCCATGAACTTCTGCAGTCCGTCAATAAACAGAGGGGCATCACCTTCGTGATCGTGACGCACAACGACAAGCTGGCCGTCCGTGCCGACCGGGTGCTCAGAATGGTAGAAGGGAAGCTCGTACCCGAGAAGTGACCTGGTTTGGCGGTCCATTCTCGCGCAGTGCCTGTAATTGTTCAGTCACACTGGGAAGATCAGCAGGGGGCGGCGGTTTTCCCTTGACTTCCTCGGGGGTTAGAAAGTAATATGAAACGCCTTATCGATCAATCCATATGCGGGGAACGGTCTTTATGAATCTTTTATTTTTCCAGGCGACTTTGGGTGTGTATCTGCTCGCTGCCGCGGGCTATATCGCCTACATCATCAAGCCCGAGCGTCAATGGGTTGCCGGGGCCTCGTTCTGGGCCACTTTCACCGGTTATCTTCTTCACCTTGCATACTTTGTGTCCCGCTGGTCCGAGTCGGGAAGGGTCCCTGTGGCCAGCTTTTTCGAGGCGGCCAACTTTCTCGGCATGGGCATCGTTCTGGTGTTCCTGGTCATGGAATTCCGCTTCAAGATCGCCGCGCTCGGCTCATTCATGCTGCCGCTCGTCCTCGTTCTCATGGCCCCCGTTGCAATGACTTCCGGCCGCATCGAGGAAATCAAGCCGATCCTGAAGAGCGGCTGGCTTGGTGTGCACACGAGCTTCGCCGTTCTGGGAGATGCTGCCTTTGCTTTCGCTTTTATCGTTTCCCTCATGTACCTGATCCAGGAGCGTCAGCTCAAAGCCAAGCATCTGGGCGCCATCTTTCACCGTCTGCCGTCGCTCGATATCATGGATACGCTGAGTTATAAGGCGCTGACGTTCGGCTGGCCGCTGTTCACGCTCGGTATGATCACCGGCTCCATATGGGCCGAGAGCGCCTGGGGCACGTACTGGAGCTGGGACCCGAAAGAAACGTGGTCCTTGATAACCTGGGTGGTCTATCTGATTCTGCTGCACCTCCGTACCATTGGATGGAGGGGCAGGAAAATGGCTCTTCTTTCTATTGTCGGTTTTATTTTTGTTTTGGTCAGCTTCTTTGTCGTAAGCCGCGTGAATATAGGAAAACACTCGTTTTAAGGTGATTTTGGAATGGGTATAGTCGTAGTCGGCCTCAGTCATAAAACAGCGCCCATCGAGGTGCGCGAGAAACTTAACTTTCCGGAGAATACGCTTCCCGAGGCGCTCAGGAAGCTTATGTCTTATGATGGCATACGGGAGAGCCTTATTGTTTCCACCTGCAACCGGGTGGAGATTTATGCGTCAGTGAAGGACAGCATCCACGGCATAGACAGGATCAAACAGTTCATTTCCGATTATCATGGTCTCTCCCGCGACGTCCTGGAACAGGCGCTCTATGTCTATCCCGAGGCCCAGGGAGTGCGCCATACCTTCCGCGTTGCTTCAAGCCTCGACTCCATGGTCCTGGGCGAGGCGCAGATCCTGGGGCAGCTCAAGGACGCTTTCGATATTTCCCTCAAAACCAAGACGACGAGCACTATTCTCAACAAGCTTATCAAGAAGGCCATTTCCGTTGCGAAGCGGGTCCGCACCGAGACTCGGCTTGCGGAAGGCGCTGTTTCCATCAGTACCGCGGCAGTGGAGCTTGCAAAGAAGATCTTCGGGACCCTTGAAGGTAAGAACGTCATGCTCCTTGGGGCCGGCGAAATGGCGGAACTCGCGGCCCAGCATCTTCTGGGCAACGGAGTGAAGAACATCATGGTGGCGAACCGCACCTTTGAACGCGCGGAAGAGCTCGCCAAGGAGTTCAAGGGCGATGCCATCCGGTTCGAGCATTTCCCCGACGCGCTGGTCATGGTGGACATTCTTATCTGCGCGACCGGCGCGCCGCAGTATGTCGTCAAGCCCGACATGGTAAGCCGGGCACTCAAAGAACGGCGCAATAAACCCATCTTCATGATCGACATCTCGAACCCGAGGAACATCGACCCCGGGGTCGGCAAGGTCGACAATGTGTACCTCTATGATATTGACGACCTTCAGAGCAAGGTGGATGTCAATACGGAGGGCAGGGCGAAGGAGGCGGAGAAGGCGGAAGAGCTCATCACGCAGGAGGTGGAAACCTATCTTCAATGGGAACGCGCTCTTGACGCCGTGCCGACCATCGTGGACCTTCGTGAAAAAGTCGAGGACTTCCGGAAACACGAACTGGAAAAGACCCTCGGCTCGCTGAACGGCATCACCGACGACCAGAAAAGGGCTGTGGAAGCCATGTCCCAGGCCCTTGTGAACAAGCTGCTTCATGCGCCGCTCGTGGTCCTGAAGCGGGCGGCCTCAACTCCTGGCGAGGGAGACAATACGATCGCCATAGCGAGGAGATTGTTCAATCTGGACAAGGAGCTGAAACGGCCGGAGCATGAGAGGGGCCTCGGAGGCGACAGGGAGTCGGAAGATCGGTGAAGCGGCGATTGCGATTGAACGAGTTATTGTCTCTGACCGATGAATAAAAAAACAAAGTCAACGGCATCTCGCGCAAAGCCGCAAAGGCCGCAAAGAAAATCTTTACATCCCTGGTTTTAAACCTAAGTGGTTCGCTTTCTTGGCGTCTTTGCGACTTTGCGCGATAATTATCGTCGGTATTATTTGTCTAAAAGAGTGACTCAATATTTGATTTATTAGTTGTAAAGCACTTTAAAGGAGTTTTCATTGAGAAAACAGATCAGACTCGGCACACGCGCAAGCGCGCTAGCGTTGTGGCAGGCGGAATGGGTGAAGTCGGAGCTCGAGAAGAAATACCCCGGCATGACGGTTACGCTCACGAAGATCAAGACCACGGGAGACAAGATTCTCGACGTGCCGCTTGCCAAGGTGGGCGGCAAGGGTCTGTTCGTGAAGGAGATCGAGGAGGCCATGCTGGCCGGGGAGATCGACATCGCGGTGCACAGCATGAAGGATGTGCCGACATTTTTTCCCGACGGCCTGCATCTGTCGTGCATTACCGAGCGTGAGGACGTCAGGGACGCCCTGCTTTCACGGAACAAGGTGAAATTCAGCGATCTTCCAAAGGGTGCGAACATCGGCACGAGCAGTCTGAGGCGTCAGGCGCAGATCATGAGCCTCCGTCCGGATTTTGTGATCCATCAGCTTCGCGGCAACGTGGGGACGCGGCTTCAAAAATTGAAAGACGGGAAATTCGACGCAATCATCCTTGCCGCGGCGGGGGTGAAGCGGCTTGGCCTCACGGAACATGTCACGGAGTATCTCCCGCCGGAACTCAGTTTGCCCGCCATCGGCCAGGGCGCTCTCGGCATTGAATGCCGGATCGACGACAGGGAACTGAACGACATGATATCGTTCTTCAACCATGCAGACAGCCGCACCTGTGTTATGGGTGAGCGCGCGCTCCTCCGGCGCCTCGAGGGAGGCTGCCAGGTCCCGATCGCCTGCTATGGCCAGATGAAGTCGGGTAAACTGCATCTTGTGGGTCTCGTGGGCAGCGTTGACGGAAAGCGCATAATCAAGGACTCCATTGAGGGCGCGCCGGACAAGGCGGAAAAACTCGGCGTCACCCTGGCGGAAAAGCTCCTGTCAATGGGCGCGGACGTGATCCTTCGGGAAGTGTACGGGAACAACTCCGACTTCAGCGGCAATAACCTGCTGGAGAATTAATCTAATAAGAAGCATAGAAACCGCGAAGGCGCGAAGGCCGCCAAGAGTATCATAATTATTCTTGGCATTCTTTGCGCTCTTTGCGTCTTTGCGAGAAAAAGCATTTGCTGCTATGGCTCAATCAATCGGAAAAGTATATTTAATAGGCGCGGGACCAGGCGATCCGGGCCTCATCACTGTCAAGGGCCTGGACTGCGTGAAGAAGGCCGACGTGATTATCTATGATTACCTTGCCAATGAGCGGATCCTCGACAGCAGAAGGCCTGACTCGGAACTCATTTATGTCGGCAAACAGGGCAACCGGCACACGCTGCCGCAGGCAGAGATCAACGCGCTCATCGTAAAGAAGGCGAGAGAGGGCAGGTCCGTGGCCCGGTTAAAGGGCGGCGACCCCTTCATTTTTGGCAGAGGCGGGGAGGAAGCGGAAGAGCTGGTTGACAACGGCATTCCGTTCGAGGTCGTTCCGGGTGTGACAGCGGCCACTTCCGTGCCGACGTATGCGGGCATTCCGCTCACGCACCGCGAGCATACGGCGAGCGTGGCTTTTGTCACCGGCCATGAAGATCCCACAAAACCCGAATCCAAGGTGCACTGGGACAAAATAGCGACCGGCGTAGGTACGCTCGTGTTCTTCATGGGCATGAAGAATCTGCAGAGCATCGTGGACAATCTTGTTTCGAACGGCCGGAGCGCGGACACGCCCGTCGCCATTATTCAATGGGGAACGCGGACCGACCAGCGCGTGGTAACGGGGATGCTTGCTGACATCACCGGAAAGGCGAAGCAGGAAAAGATCGGACCGCCCGCGATCATCGTGGTAGGCGAGGTTGTGAAGCTCCGTGAGAAGCTAAACTGGTACGAGTCCAAACCGCTTTTCGGCAAGCGCGTAGTCGTGACCCGCTCTCGGGACCAGGTAAGCGTCTTTGCAGAGCAGCTCATTGACCGGGGGGCGACCACGATAGAATTCCCGACCATCGATGTGGTCCCGCCCTCAAGCTGGGAGGAACTGGACGAGGCGATCAATTCGATCGAAACCTATACGTGGCTGATTTTTACGAGCGCCAATGCAGTGAAGTTCTTCATGGAACGGCTCCGGGACCTCGGCAAAGACCTGCGCATGCTCAAGGGCGTCAATATCTGCGTTGTGGGGCCGAAAACAGCGGAAGCGCTTCAGCAGTACGGCCTCAGGGCGGACCTCGTGCCGACTGAGTTCAAAGCCGAAGGCGTCCTTGCCGCGCTCGGAGGCGTGAAGGTGAAGGGACAGCGTTTCCTGATTCCACGCGCAAAGGTGGCGCGGGAGATTATCCCGGACAAATTGAGAGAACTGGGGGCCGTGGTTACCGTGGCAACCGCCTATGAGAACGTTAAGCCGGCGGCTGATGTGGACTCTGTCAGGAAGCTGTTCCAGGAGCGCAAAATATCGGCAGTGACATTCACAAGCTCCTCGACAGTGCACAATTTTGTTGAAATACTGGGTCAAAAAGAGTATAAAACATTACTGGCCGACGTTGTCGTGGCCTGTATCGGGCCGGTGACTGCAAAGACAGCGGAAGAGTACGGGATGCATACGGACATCATGCCAAAAGAATATACCATCCCGGCCTTCGTGGAAGCCATTGTTGATTTCTATCAAAAAAAGAAGTGAGAAACAAGGAGAGCACCATGATAACTATTGCGGATTTGGCGGCAGACAAGATCAAGGAAATACTCAAGGCGGAAGGCGTGCCGAACCACGGCCTGCGCATCTCGGCATCAGGCGGCGGTTGCTGCGGCCCCTCCTATGAGATCATGATCGATGACAAGGCAGGGGACGGGGACACGGTCGTGGAAAAGAACGGCGCGAAACTCTATGTCGATGCCGACACCTCCACGAAACTGGATGGCGCCGAGCTGGGGTTCATTATCGATGAGCGGGGCGAGGGTTTTGTAATCGGTTATCCGAACGGCGGCGCGCCTTCCGGCGGAAGCTGCGGCTGCGGCGGGGGCGAGGAGTCCAAGCCGGGCAAGAGCAGCGGCGGCTGCGGTTCCGGCGGCTGCGGGTGCAGTTAAGAAGCTGAAGTTGAGAAGGTAAGAAGTTGAGAAGGTGTGAGAATCAACATCTGGCCATAAATCGTATCATTAAAGATCCCAACCTCCCAGCTTCCCAACTTCATTGTTTCAGACGAGGAGAGCCCATGTTCCAATCTTTGTATCGTCCCAGAAGGCTGCGGTCAAACGAGAACATCCGGCGCATGGTGCGGGAGACGAAACTGTCCCCTGATGATTTCATCTATCCCATGTTCGTGACCCACGGCAAGGGCGTCAAAAAAGAGATCAGTTCCATGCCCGGGAACTATCAACAGTCCATCGACAATCTGGTGAAGGACTGCCTGGAGGTCAGGGACCTCGGCATTCCCGCCGTGATTCTCTTCGGCATACCGGAGCACAAGGATGAGGTCGGCAGCGAAGGCTACTCCGATGAGGGGATCGTGCAGCATGCGATCAAGGCCATCAAGAACAAAATACCCGATCTGACCGTGATCACGGACGTCTGTCTCTGCGAGTACACGAGCCACGGCCACTGCGGCGTTATCAAAAACAACACGGTCGACAACGATGCGACCCTCGAACTGCTCGCGCGGGAGGCGCTGTCGCACGCGAAAGCGGGCGCGGACATGGTTGCACCGTCCGACATGATGGACGGCCGCGTCGGTGCCATACGCACGACGCTCGACGACGCGGGTTATCAAGACATACCGATCATGGCCTATGCGGCGAAGTATGCTTCAAGTTTCTACGGCCCTTTCCGCGAGGCAGCCGAATCAACACCCCAGTTCGGCGACCGCCGCTCGTACCAGATGGACCCGCCGAACAGCCGCGAGGCCCTGCGCGAGGTGGCCCTTGACATAGAAGAAGGCGCCGACATCGTGATGGTGAAGCCCGCGCTGGCTTATCTGGACATCATTTACCAGGTGAAACAGCAGTTCAACCTGCCGGTGGCCGCGTACAATGTGAGCGGCGAGTTCTCGATCATCAAGGCGGCCGCGAAGATGGGCTGGATCGACGGCGAACGCGCCATGATGGAATCGCTCATCTCGATAAAGCGCGCCGGCGCGGATATTATTCTTACCTATTTCGCCAAGGAAGCGGCCGCGGTGCTGAATAAATAGTCGGCGAGGTTCCGCCTCAGACCGATGAAACAAGATAAAGTAAACAGCATCTCTCGCAAAGTTCGCAAAGTACGCAAAGGAAATCAACATCCACTTATGTTAATTAACTTCACCGTTTGAGTGATCTTTTTTTCAGATTAAGTTTATGATTTTCCTTTGAGTTCTCTGTGATCTCTGTGGTTAAATGCTTTATTCTTTATTTAGGTTTAACCAGTCTTATCTCTGTCTTCTGCTTCGCAATCCGCAATGCTTTAAGGTTCATTAGTTGTTCCGGCCGCAAAAGCCATTTGGTCGTTAGACAATAAAGGAGTGACCTGCGCGTGATACAGATAGACAAGCAATTGCTGGAAAACCTGAGCCTTAAAGCAAAAGACTCCCCGAGGAAGAGGGCGCACTTTAACCTCCATCCCGAATTGAATGATCCTGTTCAAAGGCTCTGTATCGCCATGGAGCCCGAAACGTACGTTCTGCCCCACAGACACTCCGATCCGACGACCTGGGAAATATTGTTCATTCTTCGAGGTTCTCTGGCGCTGCTTATTTTTGACGACAAGGGAAAGGTCCTCGAACGCACGGTCCTTTCAGCTAACGGGCCGGTTACCGCCGTTGAATTCCCGCAAAATACCTGGCATGCGCCGATATCTCTCGAAACTGGAACTGTTGTGTTCGAAGTCAAGCAGGGGCCGTATAAAGCGATAGGGGCGATCAACCATGCGGCCTGGGCGCCTATGGAAGGAAAGCCAGAAACGGCCCGGTTCCTGGAGTGGTACCGGAATGCAAAGCCGGGGGACACTCCGCCGGCTATGATCTAAAAAGAACAGAATTACTCTCAAGCCGGCTTTTTTCTTGACATACCGGAGACGCTGGTATAATCTGCGACAATCTCATCTACCCCACGATGCCGGAGTCTGTAATGCCCTTTTTTGCCGGAGAAATCTTTGTCAGCGAGGTCTATAAAAAACCGGTGCTCGACCAGACCGGCGAAGAACTCGGCAAACTAAGGGACATTATTGTCGGACTCGGCGAGCCCTTTCCCGCGGTAATCTCTGTTGTCGTTTCATCCGGCAAGAATACCTACGTGGTCCCCTGGGACAAGATCAACCTGTTTAACCGGCGCGTCATATCCGTGAATGCGAGAATGGACAGCCTGATACCCTCCGACGTGTCATCGTCCGATATTCTCATCTGCAGGGACCTCCTTGATAAGCAAATTGTGGACATTAACGGCGCAAAGCTCGTGCGCGTGAACGATCTCGAACTTGGAGACGTAAAGGGCAAGCTGTGCCTGGTTGCCGCCGACATCGGTCTTCGCGGGATACTGCGCAGGCTGGGCCTCGAGAAACGCGGGGAAAAATTCCTTTCCCTGTTCAAGTACAAACTTCAGCACAAGCTTATTTCCTGGACCTATGTTCAGTCCGTTGAACCCAAACTGACGCGGTTGACCCTGACCGTATCGCGCCAGAAAGTGTCGAGTCTCCACCCGGCGGACCTGGCCGAGATTATCAGCGAGGTGTCCCAGAAAGAACGGACGGCCATTTTCGGGAGCCTTGACGTTGAAACCGCCGCCGAGGCCCTGCACGAACTCGAACCCCGGGTCCAGGCCGATATCATCGACGATATGTCCAAGGAACGGGCGTCCGACATTCTAGAACTAATGCCGCCTGACGAGGCCGCGGACGTGCTCGGAGATCTTCCCGAGGCCAAGGCGCAGGAACTGATCAACCTCATGGAGAAGGAAGAGGCCGAGGACGTCCAGGAACTGATGGAGCACGAGGATAACACGGCGGGCGGCCTCATGACCACGGAATACCTCGCTTTTCCGCCGGACATGACGGTGGAGGAGGCCATCAAGGAATTACGTCTCGAAGCCCCTGATGTCGAAACTATTTACTATCTCTATATTGTGGACCAGAACGAGCATGTCAACGGCGTGCTGTCGCTCAAGAACCTTATTCTCGCCTCGCCGAATACGCTGTTGAGCGACATCATGAAAACGCCTGCGAAAACCCTTTCCCAGGATGTGAAGCAGAAGGACGTCGCGGAGTTTATATCGAAGTACAATCTGCTGGCCGTTCCGGTGGTGGACGAGAATATGATCATGCGCGGCATCGTGACCGTGGACGATGTTTTGGATTTCCTCCTGCCTACCGCGTCGAGGAAAAAGCGAAGAAAACTGTAGCGCTCAATTGCGAAGCGAAGCAGAGCCTCCGGACCCATCCGGAATGAAGAGGTGTTCTTGCAGTGAATTGGCTCGAGCGGATCAAACAACGCCTCATGCGTCTCCGGGACGCCCGGTTCCTCGTCATTCTGTCCGTTATCGGTCCAGGCGTTATCGCGGGGAACGCGGGTAACGACGCCGGCGGCATAGCAACCTACTCCATCGTGGGCGCGAAGGAGGGCTACGGGCTCCTGTGGGTCCTCGTCCTCATCACCGTGGCGCTGGCCGTGGTCCAGGAAATGTCGTCGCGCATGGGCGTGGTAACAGGCAAAGGGTTCGGCGACATGGTCCGGGAGCAGTTCGGCGTGCGGGTGACGCTGGCAGTGATGGTCCTTTTTATTATCGCCAACCTCACGGTAACCATCGCCGAATTTGCCGGCATAGCCGCGAGTATGGAGCTCTTCGGCGTACACAAGCACATCTCGGTGCCTTTTTCCGCCTTTGTGGTGTGGTTCGCGGTGGTAAAGGGCAACTTCAAGCAGGTGGAACGGTTCCTGCTGGCCATCAGCATGATCTATCTTACCTATGTGTTGTCCGGTTTCATGGCGAACCCGCCCTGGGGGGAAGTCGCGCGCCAGATCGTCATGCCGCGCATCAGGATGGACAAGGATTATTTTCTGCTCTTCATCACCATGGTGGGAACGACGATAACGCCCTACATGCAGTTTTACCTTCAGTCCGCGGTCGTGGACAAGGGCGTGCGCATCGAGGATTATAAATACGCCAGGATCGACGTCTACGCCGGTTCGTTCATGACCGTCTTCATCGCGTTCTTCATCGTTCTCGCAACGGGGACAATGCTTCATCCCGCCGGGATCGTGGTAGATTCCGCGGAGGCGGCGGCGCAGGCGCTCCAGCCGCTTGCGGGAAACTTCGCTTCACATCTGTTCGCGGTCGGACTCCTGAATGCCTCATTCCTTGCCGCCTTCGTGCTGCCGCTTGCAACGGCCTACGGCCTGTCCGAGGCGTTTGGCTGGGAATCGGGGATCAACAAGTCCTTTCGCGAAGCGCCGCAATTCCTCGGCTTCTACACCGCCTTCATCGTGATCGGCGCCGGGGTCATCATGGTCCCCGACGTGCCGCTCATCAAAATCATGTTCCTGTCCCAGACCATCAACGGCATTCTTCTACCCATCGTGCTGATCATTATGCTCAAACTCGTGAACGACCGGGAACTCATGGGGGAGTACGTCAATTCCAGACGGATGAACATCATTACCTGGATAACCGTGGCTATACTCGTGCTGTTGACGATCATGCTGGTTGTGACGAGCTTCTTGTAGTGCGGCGGTTTATTCTTCGCACGATAATAGCAAAATACCAGAGGTGACATAGCTGTCTCTACACTTGAAAAGTGACTACATTTATGATATTATGGTGACTACATAAGATATATAAGGAGATCACATGATATCCGTCGGAATAAAGGAATTGAAGGAAAAATTAAGCGGCTACGTGGATAAAGTTCGCCAGGGCGAAGAGGTCGTGGTAACGGACCGCGGCAGAGAGATTGCTCTGCTCATACCCATTTCACGGGAGCGGGGAGCGGTCAAAGACCTTGTGGAAAAGGGCAACGTCAGATGGTCAGGCGGAAAACCAGCGGGTCTGCAGGGCGTTAAGACAAAAGGAAAGCCTCTGTCGAAGACCATCCTGGAGGAACGGCGTTGATCCTCTATCTTGATACAAGCAGCCTCGTAAAACTTTATCTTACTGAAGCCCACTCGGGCGACGTTCGAGGATGGTCGGAAGAAGCTGAGATCGTGGCAACGAGCCGCGTTGCCTACCCGGAAATGGTTTCGGCGCTGACCAGGCGCTATCGGGGCGGCGATCTGTCAAAGCCGGATTATGAGCTTCTCTTAAAGACTTTCATTGCGGACTGGGCGCATTTTGCCGTGGTTGATTTCGATGAAATAGACGCGGGACGTTTAGCGAAGCTCCATGGATTGAGGGGCTTTGATGCCGTTCACCTTGCGACCGCAAAGCTGCTGAAGTCTTCCCACCCCCGCATTTCCGTTGCTTTTTCATCCTTTGACGGCGACCTCAACAAAGCGGCGGCGGCTGAAAAACTGACAGTGCTGGAACCGAAGTAATGACGATTGTGAATGGCAAGATCAACATGGGGTCACTTCTTTGACCTTGACAAGGATAACAAGGATAAAGAAGCGACCCCCTGGGCACATGGGCTGGGAGTCCGGCATTGACAAGAATTTCAAGACCGCGCCGCAGTTCATGTGGCCCTATACCGGCATTATCGCCGTAGGAGCGCTCATCATCCTGATTCGGGATGCGCCGCTCATCCCGATCATGCTGGTATCACAGGTGGTGAACGGCGTCATGCTGCCGTTCGTGCTCATCTTCATGCTCCTCCTGATCAACAACAGGGAGCTTATGGGGGAATACATCAATTCGAAGCTGTTCGATATCATCGCCTGGGCCACGGTAGTGATCATGATCGTATTGACGCTGACGCTGGTCGTGACGAGCTTCTTGTAGTGCGTCTGCTCAGAGCCAGACGTCCTTTCGGGACGAAGGATTATCTGCTGAAGAACCATCAAGGAGTTTTTCCCGAACGTTCTGAAGTTTTAATTCATGGCAACACATAAAGTTGCAAACCGTATTCTTCGGCACCTACCCTTAAAATCCATTCCACATCGTTGACATCGCTGTGAATCAGGCATATATTTGTGCGTGATACCGTGAGTATATTGGCATGTTCATTGCTAAAACCACACTCCCGGATACCTTGCCGGGGATTTATTATCTGATTGCCGTGGCCGATGCAATAAACAAAATTACCGAGATTAATGAAACGAACAACAATTCTGCCAAGGTCATAAGAATAAGGCAAAGCCCTTCGCATTCTCCGAGACGCGGCGCCTAACCTCATAGGCGCCCCCGATGTGCGCAAGAGCAGCGAGCGCGGATCACCGTTTAGGCGCCAGCTTCGACCATGATAAATTTAGGCTTGCAAAGAGCCTCATAATCAGCTAAATTTATCATCAGAGGAGATTAAAATGAAGATAGATATCGAGAAAGAAGAAGACGGGCGTTGGATTGCAGAAGTATCCGATCTCCCTGGTGTCTTAACTTATGGGAAAACGCGTGAAGATGCCATCGCCAAAGTTGAAGCACTTGCTCTACGAGTGATTGCGGATAGGATCGATCACGGAGAGACCATCCCGGAACTCGATGAGCTTTTCGCGGTCGTTGCATGAGTCAATGGCCTTCCTCGAAAGCCCGCTCGGTTCTTGCCGCACTCCTTCATATCGGTTGGTCCATTAAACGGGAAACTGCCGGTTCCCACCGCGTTCTTTCACGGTCTGGATGGCCTGATTATGTCTTCGCTTTTCATGATGGAGCAGAAATAGGGCCGCGTATGCTTGCTCGCATTGCGAAGAAGACGGGTCTCCAGTCTGCCGATTTATAGAATAACCGAATTATTTTTCAACTTGTCGTTTCACGCCGACCGCTACGCGGCTTTCCAGAACGTCCTAATTATCCTCATACGGTATCGGGTCCTTCATCCCTGCTTCCACAAATCCCTTTAACCGCAATGCGCAGCTCTCGCACCTGCCGCAGGCCTTGTCGCTCTTCTGGTAGCAGCTCCAGGTCAGATGGAGAGGAGCGCCGAGTTCAACTCCTTTTCGCACGATCGCTGATTTCTTCAGGTGAATGAGCGGTGTGACGATCTCGACGCGCGTTTCCGGTTTTGTTCCCATCTCAATGGCCTTGTTAAAGGCCTGATAAAACACCTCACGGCAGTCGGGATAGCCCGAGCTGTCCTCTTCAACTGCGCCGATGAAGATCTTCGTCGCGCCGATGACCTCGGCCCAGGATGTCGCAATGGACAGGAAGTGGGCGTTTCGGAAGGGGACGTAGGTGGTGGGGATATTAGAAGTTCGGAGTTCCCCCGATAACTGCATTCGAGGGCAGGCTGCGTTCAGAGTTCGGAGTTGATCCGCATCAGGAACGGGAATATTGATGTCTGTAAGGGCTGAACCGCCTATGACCTTCAAATGCTCCAGGCTTACCGTGAGCCTTGTTTCAGCCTTGTAAAAGTCGGCGATTTCGTTGAAAGCCTGAAGCTCCCGCTCCTCTGTCCGCTGTCCATAGTTCACATGCAGAAACGCCAGCCGATATTCTTTATTCGCTATCGCCGCGGTCACGCAACTGTCCATGCCACCGCTGACGAGAACGATCGCCAGTTCATTTTTCATGCCGACAGTTTACCCCGGTAGAGAAATAATATTATTGAACGCCACGTGCATTATTGTAAAACATCATGCGCTAAAAAGCCACAATGAAACGCCCGAATTCTCTAACGGGGTTTACCAGTGTAGAGTTGAAAATTCTACTGCATTCTTGAAGCAAGAGAGAGGAAAGGCGGGGCGCTAATGCGCCCCGTGGATCAGCATGGGCAGACATCGGGTGCAGACGATCTTTTCCTTGCCCTCGTGATAACAGGGGAGATACACTCTCGTGGCATCATCAGCTCCGCAGACAAAGCATTTTATTTCCGTGGTTGCCATGTTATTCCTCCAGTGCGTTGATTTCGTCGACGATCTTGTTCGGATCAAGATTGTGCATCATGGACCCGAAGGATATGGATTCCACATTGATCCCCGGACAGGTGAAACAGCCGTTGCCGAAATATTTCTGGATCACCTCTTTTGTTTTTGGACTCAGCTTTATCACATCACCGATCAGCGAATCCTTCGTAACTTTACCCTTTTCAGTTATCATGGCGCCTCCTTTATCAGCGATTCTTGTTGAGACTATAGCACAGCGGGAACCGGACCGCTATGACCTGAATCATACAAGGTACTTGTGCTATACTATGAGCTGCATCATAGCGAAACAGAGCCGGAGCATCTATAGTTACGATAACTTACTACTTCAGGAGGTATCATTCAATGGACAAGTTCGTGAAAGGGTTTATCGTGATGAGCATCGTTTATCTCGGGATTGCGTCTATCCTTGGGGTTGTCATGCTCGGGAATCAGAACGCAAGTGCCCTGAAATTTGTGCACTCACACCTGAACATGCTCGGCTGGGTGTCGATGATGATCTACGGTGTCGGCTATCATATCCTGCCGCGGTTCATGGGACGGACGCTGTACAGCAACAAGATCGGCGAAGCGCAGTTCTATCTCGCCAATATCGGCCTGGTGGCCATGCTCCTGTTCTACACACTGAACATTTACCGCCCAAGCGGCCTGTACCGGATGCTCACCATGGCCTCGGGCGCGGCTGAGACGTTGGCCATATTTCTGTTCTTCTATAATATGCTGATGACGCTGCTCGCCAAACCCGGGCAGGCGCATTAAATTCTCTTCACGACGAAAACGCCTCCAGGCCGGCCCGGTCCTTGATGAAGATCTTGCCGTCCGAGTCGGTTACGAGGCCCTGTTTCCTGAATTTACTGAAAGTCCGGATCGAGGTCTCAACGGTGGTGCCGACCATGTCGGCTACGTCCTGCTTGGTCAGGCGCATGTCGATCAGGATGCCTTCGTCAGTCTCCACGCCAATCTTGCTCGCTAATTTCAGGAGCAGCGCCGCTATCCTCGCCTCAACACGTTCCAGGGCGATGTTCTTCAGTGAGTCATGGGAGCTTTTCATCCTTTCACCCAACTGTAGCGCTATGCAGTACATCAGGTTCGGGAAACGGTCCACGAGGCGCATGAGGTTTCTCCGCGAGATCTTCAACACGGCGCTGTCTTCCATGGCGATTGCGTTTGCGGGGTAGGGAAAGTTCCTGAGCACCGCCACGCCGCCGAAAATATCGGTGGGAGATATGAGCTCGAGGATGAATTCTTTACCGTCATGCGATATTTTGGTGATCTTTATCTTGCCGGTTGCGACGATGTAGAACCACTCCGGAGGATCGCCTTCCGAAAAAATCCGTTCTTTTTTCGTATACCTTGCTTCGGAGATGTACGGCCCCAATTCCCTGATATCATCGCCGGACAGGTCCTTGAACAGATCTATTTTGTTGAGTTCGATTGTGGCCACGTGGTATTTGACCCTCCTATGAAAGCTGTTTCCAAAATATGTATTCCGAGGTTGCGGGAAGGATCAGGCCGGGGATCTTTCCCACCCGCTGATAGCCGAGACTCCGGTAAAAGGCCTGGCCCCTGCGGTTGAAGGACGAGACGCAGAGGTAAATATTCGGCGTCCGGCGCGCTATGATCCCTTCGGCAAAGGACAGCAGTTTTCTTCCTATTCCGTGCCTGCGCGCATCAGGCGCGACAGCCAGGGCGCGGATATATCCCCCTCTCGCAAACACCGCTTCAGGAGAGAAGATAATAAAGCCCGCGATACTGAACTCCCGAACGCAGACGTACGCTGCTTGCTTGGAGCCATCTTCGGCAAGGAGCGTTGCAAAATCGAGCTTTTCCCCCAAAGTTTTCCACGGTTCGGAGGCGGAGACGATCTCGTTGCAGGCCGCGAAATGCGTCTTCGTCAGGGGTATAATTCTTAAGACGGGTCCTTTCAACTAAGTCCTTTCCGCTTCCCGCTTGATTCGCACGAACAGCTCTTGCGCCTGGCGCTCCGTTTCCTGCCTGCTTCCCGTGTTGTCAATGACATAATCAGCATGGCCCCGTTTTTCCTCGAGCGGCATCTGGCTCCGTATCCGGGACAGCGCCTGTTCCCTGGTCAGCATGTTGCGGGACATCAGACGCTCTAGCTGCTGTTCCTGGTTCGCATAGACCACGATTGTCATGTCCATTTTCCGGTGGTAACCCGTCTCGATAAGCAGGGCTGCGTCGAATATCACGATGCACTCGGGCGTCCGGTCGCACAGATGCTTTACCTGTGACGTGTACTCGGCGAACACCTTGGGATGGAGACAGCTGTTGAGCCAGGCCCTCTTATCCGGGTCGTTGAACACCAGCTCCCCGAGCTTCCGGCGGTCAATGGTACCATCGGGCGACTGAATGCCGCTCCCGAAATATTCCAGGACCTCTTCCCAGGCTTTTTGGTCCGGCATAAGGAGTTCGTGGACGATCCGGTCGGCGTCAATAAGATGCGCTCCGGAATCCTTTAATATTTTGGCAACAAGGCTTTTGCCGCTTGCGATACCGCCGGTGACCCCGACAATCAGCATGATACCATCCTTCGGATAAACATCAGAGCCTGCTCCATATCATATCAAACAGCGCATGAAACGCGGAGTAGATCATATCCATGCTTTTCATTATACCACCGGCCAGGAATATGAGGTAGCTCATGTTTTCAGCGAGAAGTATGTATATTAGAAGCGCGCAGAAAACGACATTAAACAGGTAAATGAGAGGATAGGAAAATATCGCACCCTGCTCTTTGATATCGTTCTGGTCTATCCTCAGAAATTGAAGCGTCAGGATGACGTGAAATCCGAAGGTGGCCCCGGCAAGAAAAACCAGCCAGCCCAGGGCCCCCTGTATGTGGAACACGACGGCCAGCCGGTGGAGGACGATTGCTACGAAGGTATAGAGGGGGAAAAAGTACGGCGCCAGAGTGATAATAAAATTCGACTTGGTGATCGTCACCCGTCCGCCGCGCTCGCCGGCCTGGAACGACTTAACCGACCCTCCAAAGAGCACGGCAAAGAGCGCGTGCGTAAGCTCGTGTCCCACGACATAGGTGAGTATGGGTTTCCGGAAAAGGACGTGCATGGCAAGGTAGGCGATCCCGCCCGCGATGAAATAGTAGGGGAGGTCAGGCCGGTAGGTGACGCTCACCAGCGTTGTTCCGAGCTGCCAGGTAAAGCCGGCGCAGAACGGGACAAGGGCGAGGCCCATGAGTGCTTTCAGTATCCTGGTCCCCATACTTCAGCCTGATCTCTGCGACCGATAGAGAGCAATGAGGGAAGTCACCGCAAAAATAATGTTGGCGAGCCAGGCCGCCTCGACGGGCGGGAGCGCGCCGGAACGGCCGAGCGCGGTGCCCACGCTCATAAGCGTCCAGTAGATAAACGCAATAAACACCGCGAAAGCGAAGCCTTTGGCCGCGCCGCCGCTCCGCACCTTGTGTATTGAGAGGGGCGCTGCGATCATCACCATGAGCAGGCTGGAGAGGGGAAAGGCCAGTTTCCCATGCAGTTCTACCTCGTATCGTATCGCTTTGTAACCGCTGTTTTTCAGTCTCTTGACGTAGTCCCAGAGTTCGGAGAAATTCATTTCTTCCGAGCTCTTTACGATGGCCCCAAGATCGTTGGGGCTCTCCACGATATTGAAGACTTCTCCGTCGGCCGAACGGGAGACCACCGCGTCTCCCCTGGCCGTGTATTTTCTGCTGTTTTTGAACCGCCAGGCGTTGTTTTCCCACTCCAGGCTTTCGGCCCTGATACGTTCGCGAACCGTATAATCGGGATTCAGTTTGTAGATGTTCACGCCGAGCATTTCCGTGGGACGATCGGGAGGAATGAAATCGATGTTTGCAATGCTGTTCTCGGGCCCGCGGAGCCACAGCCCGCTGTGCTGGAAAACGGCCCGCAGGGTCTTTTTTTCTATCTCGACATTCTTGATGTGGCTGGCGCGTGCGGTGTAAACCGGCATGATGAACTCGTTGTTGACAAAACCGAAGGCGGAGATGAGGAGCCCCCCGGCCAGCACCGGCGAGATGATCTTCGCGAGGCTCACACCGCTTGCGCGCATGGCAATGAGCTCGTTATACCTCGACAGGTTGCCGAGAGACAAAAGTGCGGCGATGAGCGAGGAAATCGGCAGGGCTTCGGCGGTCATGGAGGGCAGGTTATACAGAAAATAGGCGGCCACATGGCTGATGCTCGCCTTGTTTCTGATGAACCAGTCCGCCCGTTGGAGAAACTGAAGGCACAGGTACACAATGAGAATGCCGATAAGCGCAGTCAGAAAGATCTTGATGAATTCTTTGAATATATACCGGCCGAGAATGGTCATAAATGTTTTTGCGTCCCCGTTACTAAGGCAGTTTATTTGTCTTCGAACGGCGCCGCAGGAAAAAGCCGTTCATGCGGCCGATGATATCGAAGTTTATCTCATGGCCTTTTTTCAGAATAAGCATTGCCGCGGCTACCGTCATAACAAGGTTCGGCAGCCAGTACGACACGGCGGGTGAAAGTGTGCCGGCGTCGGCGAGCTTGGTCGCGGAGGCCAGGATGAAATAGTAGATCAGGACCACCATAAGCGCGATGGCGATCCCGGCGGATTTTCCCGAACGGCTCGGCCTGATGCCGAGCGGCGCGCCGATCAACCCGAAGATGATGCAGGCGAAGGGTATTGCAAGGCGTTTATGGAGTTCGCTTTCGAGGGGGATGGCGACCTGGCCGGCGGCCCGGGCGCGCCGGAGTTCCTTGAGCAGTTCATTGCTGTCGGTCTCCTCCATCTCCCGTTCGCCGGGACCCTTCTGAACAAGGGCGTGATTGATGTCCAGGTAGAGCCTGCCTGCGTGAAAGGACATGAGCGTGTACGATTCCTCGTCCCGGGGCAGTGCATGAATGGAGCCGTCCTTCATGGCGAGGGTGACTTTCAGGGACAGGGGGTCCGCAGTGAGCTTCCCGCGTTTCGCGACAATGACATAGGGCTCCCTGGCGGAACGCTCATCGGATATGAAGATGCCCTCCATCTCGTCCAGGGATTGCATCTTGTCCACATAGAGCACCATCCCGTCGAAAGTGCTGTTGAACACTCCGGGCTCGATGCCGATCATCGCGCGGGATTTTACCATGTCGAACAGCTGCGTTTTGAGCGTATAATTGGCGCCGGGCGCGATAAACAGGGACGTAGCCGCGGTGAGGAGGAAGCAGAGCGCCGCAAAAAACATGAGCGGACGCATCATGGCATAGAGGCTGATCCGGGAGGCTTTCATGGCGGTGACCTCCGAGTCCGAGCTGAGCCGGGTGAACGCGGTGAGGGAAGCCACGAGCAGCGAGATGGGAATGGTAATAACAAAAAAGCCCGGCAGGACGTACAGCAGGAGCCGGGCGACAGCGCCGAGCGTCGCGCCCCGCGATACAACCAGTTCGGCGAGCTTGTACATCCGCTGCAGGAGCATCACCAGGGTGAGTACGGACATGCTCAGAAAAAAAGGCTGCAGGAGCTCGCGAAAGATATACCGGTCCAGTATTTTTATCCTCAACATGGCTATTTCCTGAGCTCTTCCAGAATATTATGGTCGATCTGGTTCATCATGAAGTAGTCCTTCTCAAGCTCCTCGACATAGAAACGGTCGAGGCCGCTGTTAACGAGGAAGTCCTCGCGCACGCGGTTGTCCCGGGAGACGATGATGTGAGGCAGAAGGTTGTTGAGGTAGAACGACTCCTTCCTGATATCGAGGATGATTTCATCGAACACGGTGTGCGGCACGCTGACCTGGACGATCCCCTTGGCCTGCACCTCCCGGTTCAGGTCCTGGATGAAAATCTCCTGGTCCTCCTTTGAATTCAACTCGGAGTATATGCTCTTGAAGCGGTCCTTGATGTAACGGTGGATCGTGGTGTAGAGTTTGCCGTCATCGTTGATTCCTGAGATCGCCGCGGCCAGCTGCCGGTAGGTGGTATCTCCGGACTTGAGCTGCAGGAGCCCCTGAAACAGGCAATCGATCTTCTTCCTGCCGTAGCGGGTGAGGTAACGGTTCTCTCTCAGCCCGTCAATGAACAATTCCCGGAAAATGTCGGGATGGATCTGGTCGAATATTTCCTTGTTGCCATAGATGCTCCGGATGTTGTCCTCGCTGAGGGTGGAGTGCTCCATGAAGGCAAGATTGTTGATCATGGTCGAGGCGCTGTCGTACCGGTCGAAATAGGTCAGGATATAGCTCACTGTTTCCAGCACGGACATGTCGTTCTTGTCCCGCGCGAACTCGTCGCAGGCCCTGACCGTATCCAGGAGAAGGCTCTCAAACGCGGGATCGCGCAGGTTTGTTGATTTTTGTTTCGACTTCAGTAGCTTGATGAGGTCCTCGGGCGAGATATGGCCCTTGATCTTGTCGGCGGTAAAAAACAAACCCTCGAATATCGCCCTCGTTTCCCTTACATAGTCCGGCTCCTCGACCTCGACGATGTGCATGTCTTTCAGAAGGATCTCGTCAAGGGTGTCGAAAAGGTTGTGGGGAATGTCCAGGCGCAGGCTCAGGGTGCGGAGCCGCGAGAGTTTTGCAAGTTCCGAGGGGCTTACATCTTTTTTATCGGATATGGCGATCAAAATGTCCTTGTATTCGTCGACAATCTTCTTGTTTTCGGGGAGCTTGTACATCCCGTCGATCTTGATGCGCTCCTGCTGGTAAGGGATGATGCCATGTTTCTTTGCAAGCGCTTCAAGAGAGGCCGCCGCATCAGGCACGAGCATTTTCTGCTCGGAATAGTGCCGGGTGAAGGCGCGGCAATACTCCTCGTTATGCCGGTTGACGAGCCGGAACAGGAATATGATAGACCTGGCGTCTCCCAGTGACTCGAAGATCTCGCGGCAAAGACTGGTGTCGTCGTTCGCGCCAACCATGACGCTCCGCTTGACCTGCTTGCCGATGTTCTTCAGGATCTCGCGCTGTATGTCCTTTATTTCGCTTTTTTGCGTGCTGTCGGCGAAAAAGTAATAGTTGAACACGGTGTTTCCGCTGAGGAACAGCTCGTCGAAAGATTCCTCTCCTGAAGTGCCGTTGGTGAAAGTGATCGTATCGTTATTGTCGTAGAATGCGCCGTACATCACCAGCCGGTTGGACACGTCCTTTCGGAGGAGGTCTTTGAGCGGGAGATCGACTCCGAACATGTATTCGCACAGGCTGCCGCCGGTTCCCTTATACCGGATTCCCGTGGCGGTGATCACGAACTCGTTGCCTCCGGAAAAGAAGCGGTCGCAATCCGGAAGAGACTCATAGAAATACCGGTTGCTCAGGTCCGCGCCGGTTATGGTCACGAAGTAGTCGATCTTTTCATTCGCTCTGCCGTGGAATTTGATTTCCTGGATCATGACGAAGTTATTATATCAGACTGTGTTGATAATTCAAAAACAAAAAATATGATACCTGAGATATGGTCAGGTATAGGGTCCTGCCACTATGAGCAATATTCCGCAATCCCAAAATGCAATTCGCAAAATATCTTGACTTTCCCCAGAGGATCAGGTATTTTTACATTCCATTTAATTAACCGACCAGTTAATATGCTGGAAAGAGTGCCATGGTAAAACGCAAGACCCATAGAATGAGCGCCGGGCGCCGGCCGAAAACAGAACAACCCACCAGTGGAACAAGGGCCGATATCCTCTCGGCTGCCAGAAGGGTTTTTGCTCAACGTGGTTTTGACGGCACTTCCGTGCGCGAAGTAGCCGAAGCAGCCGGGGTGAACAAAGCCATGATCTACTACCATTTCAAGGACAAGGTAGATCTCTACCGGTCCGTCCTGTCCGATTCATTTGAGGCCATGCGGAACATTTGGGACCATGAAGTTTTCAACGGCGGCGCATCAACCAGGCAGATGATCAAGGTATATATAGAAGGTTTCATCCGCTTTCAACTCCTGAACGAGGACCTGAGGAAGATTCTCACCATGGAATTCGCGGCAAGCGGCGCCACCAATGAAAATATGAAGTGGATTGCGAAGAACTATTTTTCCAATAACTATGCGACGCTTGCAGCGATCCTGCGAAAAGGAATGAAGAACGGGGAGCTGAAAACAACGGATCCACTCCTCGCGGTGGTCTCCCTGATCGGAATGATCATTCACGCCCTCATATTCATGCCCATAGCCTTCCATATTCAGGGGAAGAAGATCAATATATCGGCCGCAAAGCTGGGCTCATTTGTCACGGATATATTTTTTGACGGGTTAAGCATGAATGTGAATATTGCAAAGCGGCAGGTAACAACAAAGGACCTTACATTATGAAGATAATTCACCAGGCAATGATTGCGATAGTATTTATCCTTATCTGCGCAGCGGCTTCCGCCGGCGAAAAGGGCTATACCATCGAGGATGCGTATAAGGCCGCGCTCGGCACGAATGAAACCGTAAAAATGGCCGAAGAGGACATCCTTCAGTCGGAATTCCGGGTGGATCAGGCCTGGACCCATCTGTATCCGCGTCTTGACGCACGGGGAGCATATACCAGGTTCAATGACACGCTTCCTCCCGGAGGCGGAGCTTTTATCTTTCAACCAACCGACCAGTATAGCGCAGGTCTTGTACTGACCCAGCCACTCTATACCGGAGGCAGGACCTATGCGGCCCTGCGGACAACCCAGAAGATGCTCGAGGTGAGCAAAAAAGGCCTGACCGTTTCCGAGCAGAACATCATGATCGGGGTGACCGAGGCCTTCTACGGCGTGCTCAAAGCGCAAAAATCGATCGAGATCAGCGGCAGATCGCTGGAGCGCATGGAACACCACAAAAAGGTGACGGAACGGGAAGCGGCGACCCGGAAGTCGAAAGCGAATGTATCCGCGTTGCTTCGGGCAAACACGCTCGTGAGCCAGGCGCGGATCAGCCTTGTGCGCGCGGAGGATGGTTTGAAAGTAGCGCGGGAGAAACTGAGCTTGCTCACTCGGATCCCTGTTGATGCGGAACTGGCAGAGCCAAAACCTTCGGAGACGCCGACGGACGGAATCGATAAGTTGATGGAGACAGCCTTTACGAATCGTGAAGATTATAAGAGCTCCCAGGTGAATCAAAACATTGCGGCGGAGAATATCACGATTGTCCGCGGTGGCCACTATCCCCAGGTATACGCAGAGGCCGGACTTACCTATCTGCATTCGGTACCAGAAACAGGCATGGATGCGACCTCCTATTATGGCGGTCTCCGCATCCAGATACCCATTTTCGAGGGCGGGCTCATGAAGTCCGAAGTAGCGGAGGCCCGCTCAAAATTAAGAAAGTCGGAGTTTGAAACGTTGTCGATGAAACGGAACATTGAATCCGAGGTGCACGAAGCGCACATTAACCTCCGCACCATAGCGTCGGTTCTGGACACGGCCCGGGTGCAGCTGGGCTATGCAAGGGAAAATTTCGACGCCGTAGAGGGGCTGTTCGCGGAAGGTTTGGCGCCCAGCCTCTCATTGATAGATGCCGAGCAGGCCCTGTCGTTCGCCGAGCGAGAGATCATGAACGCAACATATGATCAGCAGCTTGCCATTCTGCGTCTCAGGAAAAGCGTCGGTACTTTGGGGAAGGAAGACCGGTAAAAGGTGAACAGTCGGGAGCGGGGAGAATGAATACTTTCGGATGCGAGGTGAGGCAATGCGACTTCCTGAAATAGCAATCAAACGACCTGTATTCATGACCATGGTGGGGCTGGCGCTCATCGTATTCGGCGTGGTCGCCTTTCCCCGGCTTGCGCTCGATCTTTTCCCGAAGATCGACTTTCCGGTGGTGAATATCACCACCAAGCTTGTGGGAGCGAGCCCAGAGACGATGGAAGTAGATGTGACCGACGTTCTTGAGGAGGCGGTGAATACGATTGGCGGCGTCAAGTCCATCACCTCCCGCAGCATGGAGGAATATTCCATCGTTACCGTAGAATTCTATCTCGAGCGGAACCTTGAGCAGGCGGCACAGGACGTCCGGGACAAGGTCGCCGCGGTGCGGAACAGGCTTCCCCGGGACACGGAACCTCCCGTGATCGAGAAGATCAGTCCCGAAGACCAGCCGATCATCTGGATCGCGGCATGGGGCGACCGTTCGATCCGGGACCTGACACACTATGCCGACAAGATCCTGAAACGCGACATCGAGAAGATCCCGGGCGTCGGCTCGGTGACCATAAGCGGAGGCAGGACCCGACAGGTTCGGATCTGGATAGACCGTAAGAAAATGGACTCGGCGTCTTTGACCGCGGATGACATAAAATCGGCGTTGGGCCGGGAACACAAGGAGGTTCCCGGAGGACGGGTGGAGAATACCCGCACCGAGTATATCGTCAAGACCAAAGGTGAATACGAAACACCCTCGGCGTTCAACGATCTGGTGATCGCCTATCGTCACGGCAAACTCATCAAACTCAGGGACATCGGTTTCGCCGAAGACGGCCTTGAGGATGAACGCTCATTGACCAGATACGACGGAAAGACCTCGGTGGGCCTGTCGGTGAAACGCCAGTCCGGCGAGAACACCGTGGCCGTGGCCGAACGTGTCAAGGCGGCCGTCGCCAGGGTAAAACCGCCGCAGGGCATGCATCTCGACATAACCTTCGACCAGTCAAGGTTCATCCGCCGTTCGATTGAAGATGTGCAGGTTTCCCTCTGGCTCGGCGCGGGGCTGGCGGTCCTGATTATCTTTGTGTTTCTCCGGAGCGTCAGGAGCACTCTGATCAGCGCCGTGGCCCTGCCGACCTCGGTTATCGCGACGTTCGCGTGCATCCAGGCCTTCGGGTTCACCTTGAACAATATGACCATGCTCGGCTTGTCGCTTTCGATCGGGATACTGATCGACGATTCCATCGTGGTGCTCGAGAATATCTACCGGCGCATGGAAGAGGGCGAGCTGCCGATGCAGGCGTCCCTTGACGGATCATCCGAGATTGGCCTGGCTGTCATGGCCACCACCTTTTCCATCGTGGCCGTGTTTGTGCCCGTGGCTTTTATGAAGGGGATCGTCGGCAAGTTTTTCTTCGAGTTCGGCATCACGGTGACCATTGCCGTGCTTATTTCGCTTTTCGTTTCCCTGACCCTCACGCCGATGCTGACGTCGCGATTCCTGAGCTATAACAAGAAGCACGGAAAGGTTTATCTGTTTCTTGAAAGGATGTTTGACGCCATATTCGGCGTATACCGACCGCTCCTTGCCATGGCTCTGAGGAACAGGTGGAAGGTTGTTGCGCTCGCCGTTGCCAGCGTCATCGGCGGCCTGGCGCTCTTTGGCATCCTGGGCAAGGAGTTTCTTCCCACCGAGGACCAGGGGAGATACCTGGTCAGACTTGAAACGCCGATCGACTACTCATTGCCGCGGGCCGACGCAGCGATGAGGAAGGTGGATGAGGAATTACGCAAACGACCGGAAGTCCTGGGAACCTTTTACGTTACCGGGTCCGACCTCACTCCGGATGTCAATAAGAGCAGGATCTATGTGAACCTGAAGGAGCGGAAAGACAGGAAGATCGTCCAGATCGATTCCATGAAACAGGTCAGGGACTTTCTTGCGTCGCGGCCAGACATCAAGTCCTCGGTGGAACTGGTGGCCATGGTCGGGGGCGGCATGCGGTCTTCGCCGATCCAGCTCATGATCCAGGGCAGGGACCTTGAGGACCTGAATCTGCGGACGATGGCCATACGGGATCAATTCGCAAAAGTGCCGGGAGTAGTTGATGTCGATACCACGATTGAAACGGGCAAGCCCGAAGTGCGAATAACGATAGACCGCGACCGCGCCGCCAATCTGGGCGTCAGCGCCCAGAGCATCGGCGGGACGATCAACACCATGATCGGCGGAGAGATCGTCGGAAAGTATAAAGATGATAAAGAAGGAGAACGGTATGATATCGTGACGCGTCTTATGGCTGCGGAGCGGAATCAACCATCCGATATCGATTCGCTCTGGGTCCGCTCGACGACCGGAGAACTTGTCCGGCTCAAAGACGTCGCCTCCGTCGAGACAGGAAAGGGCCCCACGATCATCATGCACTATAATCGTCAACGGGCCGCAACGCTGTTCGCGGGCACGGAAAAAATAAAACCCATGGGCCAGGCCATGACGGACCTGAACGAGATCGTGAAGAAGAACTCATCGCCGGACATTTCCACCCGGTATGTCGGCATGGCCGACGCGATGCTGGACTCCTTCAAGAATATCGCGTTTGCGTTGTTGATCGCGATCATCATGGTGTATATGATCCTCGCGTCCCAGTTCGAAAGCTTCGTCCATCCCTTTACCATCATGTTTTCCCTTCCGGTGAGCCTCATTGGCGCCATGGGTCTGCTGTTTCTGACCGGGGAGCGGGTGCAGATCTTTAGCCTCATCGGCGTTATCATGCTTATGGGCCTCGTGACGAAAAACGCGATTCTGTTGATTGACTATACGATCACTCTTCGGCATCGCGGCATGACCAGGGAGGAAGCGCTCATGAAAGCAGGACCGGTAAGACTCCGTCCCATCGTGATGACCACGGCGGCGATGGTGTTCGGCATGCTGCCCACCGCCCTGAAGATAGGCGAAGGCGCGGAGTCCCGGGCGCCCATGGCCATTGCGGTCATCGGCGGTCTGATCACGTCAACGCTGCTCACCCTCGTTGTGATTCCGGTGGTCTATACGCTTGTCGATGATGTGGAGAACTTCTTTAAAAAGAGGGGCAAAGGCGCGAAGGACAAAGTCCAAAGTTCAAATCAATAAGCCCTGTGTCGCTTGCGCTTTGATGTGAATTTTGGTTTTGAAATTTGACGTTAACAGATATGCTTAAGCTCGGCCACATTATCTACTCAAACTGTTTCCCGCCCCACGCCGGGATCATCACGGGAAAGACCTCTTTTCCCTTCCAACTGGTGGAGGGCATTCCCACGGAACTGAACCGTCTGCTCTTTGAAGGCAGGGTGGATGTTTCACCCTCGTCATCAATAGAATACGCCATGAACCCCGGCAAATATGTAATTTTCCCCGGTCTGTCCATCACCTCCCGTTCCCGGGTGATGAGCATCATCCTCAAGAGTCGGTTGCCGCTTGCGGAGCTGAACAACAAAACGGTGGCCCTCACAACCGCGTCGGCGACATCAGTTGTGCTGCTTCGCATTCTTCTGGAAATCCGGCACCAGGTGCATCCCGTTTATATCAACTTCGACCAGGGATTGGAAGATCCCTTCGGGAGGGCCGAGGCCGCGCTCTTTATCGGAGACCTGGCGCTCAGGACCGGGCCCTCGCCTGAATACCCCCATATTTACGATCTGGGAGCGCTGTGGCACGAGTATACGGGCCTGCCCTTTGTATTCGCTCTCTGGCAGGTTAATGAAAAAAAAGGTGTTGATAAAGACCTTGCCGCGCTTTATGATATTTTATTGGAATCCAGGGCCTATGGCCTGTCTCACATTGGAGAACTCGCTGTTGCGGAGGCCGCACGCTTCAACCTTTCCTCAGAGGTGTTGCGGCAGTACTGGGGTTCTTTCAGCTATGATCTGGGTGAAACAGAGAAACAAGGTCTGATGAAATACTACGGGTATGCCGCGGAGCTTGGCGTAATCTCGCCCGTGAAGGACCTGCGGTTCTGGAAGAACAACTGAACGGACCGGATTGGACGAAGAAAACATGACAGCGCCTTCACCACATATTGACAAACACGATCACGACCATGGCCATGAACACGGCGGTGAAGGGGCCATGTCAGGGGGGAGAAAGGGTCTTTTAATAGCGCTCTCGATTACTCTGCTGATGATGGTGGCCGAGGTTGTCGGGGGTTTGCTTTCGAACAGTCTTGCCCTGTTATCCGACGCCGGCCACATGCTCACCGACAATCTTGCCCTTCTGCTTTCATTCTTTGCGATGAAATTCGCCACCATGCCCGCAACCGAAAAAAAAACCTTCGGATTTTATCGTCTTGAGATACTCGCCGCCCTGATCAACGGTGTCGTTCTCGTGCTGCTTTCTTTCTATATAATATATCAGGCATACCTGCGCATGTTGAACCCGCCTCGTGTTGAAGGCGGATTAATGCTCATTGTCGCCGTTATCGGGCTGATCGTCAATATATTAGGCGCGTTGTTCCTTGCAAAACACCGGCATGACAGTCTGAACATACGCGGGGCGTTTATCCATATAATCGGAGATGCGCTCTCGTCGGTCGGCGTTATCATCGGCGGCGTTGTCATCATTTATACGGGATGGAACCTGATAGATCCCATCCTCAGCATCATCATTTCTCTCGTCATCATCTTCGGATCGTGGACCCTCGTAAGGGAGTCCGTCAACATTCTACTTGAAGCAGTGCCAGCTCATTTGAAAGTCGAGACCATTGCCGCCGAAATCGCGAAGATCACCGGAGTGCGCGAGTCTTACCATATCCATGTCTGGACGCTTACCTCGGGCGTTTATGCCCTGAGCGCCCACGTGCTCGTCGATGACCAATCGGTCAGCGGAAGCAGGCTGCTGCTCGACGAGCTCAGGGAAATGCTCGGGAAAAAGTTCAATATCTTTCACAGCACCATTCAGCTGGAGTGTGAAAGGTGCGATTTGAACCTCTTCTGCAGCCTGCCCGATACCATCCGGAAAAACCGGAGAGCGACCGACCGGTTATAATTTCTTGACATCATAGCGCAGTTTCGCTAAACTCATTTTCGCTGTCATATATTGCCCTGGCGCCCGGCTAAGCGCAACCGCTGCCGCGGTCGGAGTTCACGGAGAAAGTCTGTCCGGTAAAAAGTGCGATTACGCGCCATGCGGGATGGAGATTGATGCGGCAGTCCGATTCACAAGCGGTTCTGGTCACCGGCGGCACGGGCTTTGTCGGAAGCCATCTTGTCGAGCTCCTGCTTGAAAAGGGCTACCGCGTCACCTGTCTGGTCAGGGACACCTCGAGTCTTCGGTGGCTTTCCGGTCTGGATGTGGAACTGGTGAAGGGCGATTGCGCGGAACCAGCCACTCTTGCTGATGCGGTCAGGAAAGTTTCGGTCGTTTTTCACCTTGCCGGACTGACGAAAGCGCGGTGGTCGCGTGAATATTATCAGGTGAACCACCTCGGCACGAAAAACGTTCTTGAGGCCTGCACGCGCCATAACCCGGCCATACAGAAGTTCATTCTGGTGTCGAGCCTCGCGGCTGCCGGCCCAAGTCCCGACGGCGCTCCAAGGACTGAGGCGGATACGCCCATGCCGGTTTCGGATTACGGCAGAAGCAAACTCCTCGCTGAAGAGGAAGCGCTTCGCTATAAAGACCGGTTCCCGGTGTTGATTCTGAGACCGTCGGCGGTGTATGGCCCGCGTGACAGTGACATGTTCGAATTGTTTCGCTGGGCCAAAAAGGGAATTACGCTTGAACTCGGCGGCGGCGAGCGGTTTATCAGTCCCTGTTATGTGGGAGATTTGGCAACGGCCATGCTTCTCGGCGCCGAGAAGCAGACCCTGAGCGGGAGCATCTATTTCGTGGCCGAGGACAGGAGCTATTCCTGGTCCGAGTTCAGGCATGCACTCCTGTCTACCGGAGGTGTTACCGCCCGTAATATCAAGTTGCCGTACGCTCTGGCGTATGCGATTGGACTTTTTTCTGAAATCGGGGGCCTGTTTATGTCGAGGCCTGCTATTACGAACAGGCAGAAGATCCGGGAAGCTTCGCAGAAGTACTGGGTATGCTCTCTTGAAAAGATCAAAAAAGACATCGCGTTCAGTTCTGAATATTCTCTGAACCGTGGTTTGGAACTTACCTGGAAGTGGTACCGTGAAAAGGGCTGGCTGTAACAGCTATTATATTCGTATCTATTCAGGTCAGCCACTTCGCGTCGATGCAAGGCGCGCCAGTATGCTATTACGCCGGAACATGGTCTGTACCTATTTCGACAACGCTTTCGCTTCGCACGCGTTGTTTTGGCTGGCGTGGCGTTATCATGACCAACGCAGCGCTTATTTGCGTCTGTGCTCAGCGGCAGACCTGAATAGAATTAACATAATCAAACTGTCATTCCCGAAGGTTTAATCGGGAATCTGGTGTTAAAACCATATCCCCGATAGATACGCTCGGGGATGACGCAATGTTTTATGTCAAATCTATTATGAGACCGTTAATATATGTTATGAAATATCGGAATACCGGAGGAAGAAATATTGGATCTTTTTGAAAAGTGCGAGAAATATACGGCTGCAAAAGAGGTAATGGCCGCCGGGTTCTATCCCTATTTCCGGGTTGTTGACTCGGCCCAGGACCCCGAAGTCATGGTTGAGGGCAGGAAGATGATCATGCTCGGATCTAACAACTATCTCGGCCTGACGAATCATCCCCAGGTGAAAGATGCGGCCATCCAGGCGGTGAAGAAGTACGGGAGCGGGTGCGCAGGTTCGCGGTTTCTGAACGGTACCCTCGATATTCACGTGCAGCTTGAGGATAAGCTGGCGAAGTTTTTCCGGAAACAGGGGGCGCTCACCTTTTCCACGGGATACCAGACCAATCTCGGCATCATCTCGGCGATCGCGGGCAAAGATGATGTGCTCGTGATCGACAAGCTGGATCACGCGAGCATTCTTGATGCATGCCGCCTTTCCTATGCCGAAGTGAAGAAATTCAGGCATAACGACATGGGCAGCCTCGATTTCGTGCTGAACGAATGCGGCGACCGGGGCAAACTGGTCGTGGTGGACGGCGTGTACAGCATGGAAGGCGATATCGCGCCGTTGCCTGACATCCTCAAGGTTTGCAGAAAGTACGGGGCCAGGCTCATGGTGGATGACGCCCATGGCGTCGGCGTTCTCGGCAAGACCGGTCGCGGCACTGCCGAACATTTCGGGCTTGAGCAGGAAGTGGACATCATCATGGGGACTTACAGCAAATCGCTCGCGTCCATTGGCGGGTTTGTTGTCGCGGATGAGAACGTGATCCATTACATAAAGCACAACTCGCGGCCCCTTATTTTTTCGGCCAGCCCTCCGCCGGCCTCGGTGGCCTCGGTCATTGCGGCGCTCGATATCATCGACCGGGAACCGGACCGCAGGCAGCAGCTCTGGGACAATACGAACAAGATGATGCAGGCGTTCAAGGGAATGGGCTTTGACATCGGCGTTACGGAAACGCCTATAGTCCCGCTTCTGATGGGAGAGATGGAACTGGCTTTCATGATGTGGAAAACCCTGAGCGTGGAAGGCTTGTTCGTAAATCCCGTGGTCCCGCCGGCAGTGCCCGCGGGGCGTTCCATGATCCGCACGAGTTACATGGCCACTCATACAACGGAGCAGCTCGATCGCGCCCTGGGGATACTGGAAAAAGCGGGGAAGAAGCTGGGTGTTGTCTGATAGGGTAAAAATATGAATATAGAGCTCGTGACTGACAAGCAGGGGATAGACAAATTCATCCGCTTCCCCTGGCAGGTATATAAGGGAAACCCCAACTGGGTACCTCCGCTCATCAGCGAGATGAAATTTATCTTGGGCGATAAAAATCCGTTTTTTCTGCACGCCGAAGCGGCCTGTTTTCTTGCCAGAAAGAACGGGGAAGTCGTCGGCAGGATCGCGGCGATCATAGATCGTAATCATATCAATATCCACAAAGAGCAGGCGGGTTTCTTCGGATTTTTTGAATGCCTGCCTGATGTGTCCATTGCAGCCTGTTTGCTTAACGCGGCCTCGGACTGGCTGCGGGAGCGCGATATCGAGGTTATGCGCGGGCCCATGAACCCGTCAGCGAACGACGAATGCGGTTTTCTCCTCGAAGGTTTCGATTCTCCGCCAATGATCATGATGACCTATACGCCTCCCTACTATCTTGAATATATGGATTCCTGCGGCCTGACCAAGGCAAAGGACCTTTACGCGTACATTTCAGTCATAAAAAACGTATCCGCGGGAGAGCGTCTTGAAAAACTGGCAGCCGTAGTGAAAAAGAGGTTTCCCGGACTTGTTATCCGGCCTGCCAGAATGAAGGATTTTAAAAAGGAGTTGGATATAGTCAAGGATGTTTATAACTCGGCCTGGAGCCACAATTGGGGCTTTGTGCCGATGACCGATGCGGAGATAGAATCCATGGCCAAAAGATTAAAACCGCTGATTGTGCCTGACTTGCTTATCATGGCTGAGGTGAATGGCGAACCAGCCGGGTTCTACATGGCGGTGCCGGACTATAACCAGGTTTTCAAAAGAATAAACGGCAGACTGGGGCCTATTGAGATAGTCAAGTTCCTGTGGTATTCCCGGAAGATAACCGATATACGCGTACTTACGATGGGAGTCAAGGAAGAATACCGGAAAAAGGGAATCGAAGGGTTGTTGTATCTGGAATCATTCAAGGCCGCGATGCGGAAAGGATACGAGCGGGCCGAGATGTCCTGGGTTTTGGAAGATAATGAACTGATGAAAAAAGGCTGCGAATTCATGGGCGGCAACCTGTACAAGAAGTACCGGATATATGAGAAAGCAATCTGACCCTAAGGTTGGTGGATTGAATATATCATATATAGATGAAACGTTCATGAGCTGACGCTCGACCCGGAGGATGAAAACTACCTCCCCAACCCCTCCTTGGAAAGGAGGGGCTACGGATTATTTCTCCCCTTGCCAAGGGGAGAGGTGGGGTGCATTTACAGATGAAACATATCGGCAGAAAACTATACCATCTTTTGGGCGGGCTATCGCTCCTGTCGCTCTACTATATTTTGGGAAGAGAGCGGGCGCTCCTGTTTTATGCGGTCTTTTTTATCCTTGTCCTTGCGATGGACGTCGCACGTCTGAGTATTCCCGCGCTGAACCAATTCGTTTTTGAGCGGTTTTCGAGTTTTATCCGACAAAGCGAGGAACACAAGCTTACCGGCACTCCTCCGTATATTCTCGGCATCGGGTTGTCGCTGCTCCTGTTTTCACCGGGCATTGCGACGGCGGCTGTGTGTTTTCTGGCGTTCGGCGATGTTTCCGCGTCCGCAATAGGGGAGCAATACGGCAAAACAAAAATCAGGGACAAAAGTCTGGAGGGAACTGCGGCATTCGTCATTGCCTGCATGTTCGCGGGGCTGTTCCTTTTTTTGATGGGGATTTCTGTTTCGCCGGGCATCATGGCCCTTGGCATTGTCGCAGCCGCCGGTGTTGAACTTTTTCCGCTCCCCATTAACGATAACCTGGTCATCCCGCTAATTTCAGGAGGGGTCATGCAACTGGCCTCCCGCTGGTTGCATTCATTCTAAAAAAATTAAAACGGCAGGAAATTTTCTCGCAAAGCTCGCCAAGCACGCCAAGAAAGGCCATATTCTTAGTTTTTAAAACGATAGTTCAAGATTTTCTTTGCGTCCTTTGCGTCCTTTGCGAGAGACGCCTTTTTTTGGTGTTGCTTCTGTCCGGCTTAGGTTGAATGACTAACCTATGTTTCACGGTCCTGTCCCCGTGCAAGCAAGGCGTATGTTACAGGCGCCAGCCGGATCGTGATAAGAGTCAGCAGAATGCCCGCAATAACATCGATTACATAATGGTACCTGAGATAAACTGTTGAGAAGATCAGCGCAATGACAAGCGGCGCCAAAATACGGGTGAGGACCTGTTCTTTAAATTTCCAGGCATAATACAGCGTCATCAGGGCGACTGCCGTATGCCCGCTCGGAAAAGCATCGGTTTTTGTGTTCTCCAGGCCGTTCAGGGTGTTCTGAATCGAAGTCGTAAGGTGGCCTGCCTGGAGACCCGTGGTCTGGAGGTGTGCGAGTGTAAAGCGCGGCCCCACAGCCGGAAACAGCAGGTACCCGATATAGGAAAGATAAAAACAGAGGACAATGCCGAAGATGGCTTCAATGAATGCATCTTTTCTGTTTTTTACAACGAGGGTTATCCCGAGAGAGATGGGGATTCCATAATAGCTTATGTACGCGAACTGGAGCGTATTCGTTAGCAGTGGATGTACCATTCTTTCCATCCAAACGGAAGGATGGACCCCGAATATCCCGTAATCGATCTTTATCAACACGTCGTCTACATAATGAGGCCAAAGCCACGGTATTATGTCGCCGAGACTGTCAAACAGGATGGGAATGATAGCGATTGGGAGAAACATCCGCAGATGGTTTATATATGTATTTGAGTTCGGTCGGACGAAGTGAAGAGCGAGCGCGCAGAGGGAAAGTAAAATCAATCCAAAACGCGCGATGAGCCAGGCCGAGTGGGGAATGACCGCGCTGCCGGCAAGAGCAATAACGGCAAGCAATGCGATGAAATACAGCGATAGTTTTTCAACGGGCGTGAATGCAAAACGCATGGATTCTTATACAGCACCCGGCATAAAAATGCAAGGGTATACAGCAAACTGCGTTTTCCCGCGTCATCAGATATTTCCAATTGACACACAATCACAAAGCTGATATAGTTAGATTACTAAACTATTTGGCATATAAACTATTATGACGAAACAGGCGAATATCAGCCATCTGATAAATCTTTTTTTTCTGACGAACAGGGCCTTCCATAAACACATGGAAGAGGCTAAAGTTATTACCTCGTTTTCTTTTATTCAGTTCATCACCATGAATTTCGTCCGCGAAGAGGGTCCGGTCAGCATGAAGGATATCGCCATAATATTTTCTTTTACCCCGTCTTCGGCGACCTCACTGGTTCACGGGCTTGTTCAGCTGGGTTATTTGGAGCGTATCGAGGATAACAAGGACCGTCGGGTCATTCGGCTGCGCACTACGGCGTTGGGAAGAAAAAAACTGAGCGAATCGGAAAATAAGGCAAAGAAAGAACTGAAGTCGGTCTTTTTGAAGCTGAATGACGGCGATAGAAACGATATGATCCGAGTGCTTGAAAAGCTCTCCTCGATCCTGACCGAGGCCAAGGGAACTTCCGCGAAACGTGCTCATGGGAAAGGCGCATCAGCATGAACTCCATTATCAGAACATGCTTGCGTGGAACAGTCGGATATTTTTGCCTGTTCATTGTCATTGTTCAGGGCGGCCTGTTTCCCGCCAATATTTGGGCGGAAGAGAACGGGCTTACCCTTAATCAGTGTATTGACTACGCCTTGAAGAACCAGCCATCGATAAGGGCTTCCCAGGAAGCTGTGAACGCCACTCTCGGCAGGGAAATGCAGGCAGTTTCACTCTATTTTCCGCAGGTTGCCGCGAGCGCTGGATACAGTGAAAGTCATTCAATCGGCGGGGCTTTTGGAGACAGTATATCGAAAAGCAGGGCATCGACTCTTTCGGTGAGCCAGTTACTGTATGATTTCGGTAAAACAGGAAATGCCTCTGATGTCGCGAGATGGGGAACCAGGGCCTCGGAACTTGACGCTGAGCGTGTTCGCCAGGAAATAATACTGAACGTCAAACAGGCTTTTTATGCATTACTGCAGGCCAGAAAAATCGCCGAGGTGGCCCGGAAAACAATTGAACAGACTGCGAGCCACCTTAAACAGGCCCAGGCCTTTTATCAGGCCGGCTCAAGACCGAGATTCGATGTGACTCGCGCCGAGGTGGATGTGAACAACGCGAAACTCGGTTTGATCAACGCGAATAACAGCATTCGCCTGAGAACCATCGCATTGAATAATGCCATGGGCGTCGACCCGGGTCAGAAGACCGACATTAACGATATGCTCCCGCCGCTTCCCGCGCTTTTGACCCCTGACCAAACTTTGTCGGAAGCGTTAAAAAACCGTCCTGAGCTGCAAAAATATGAGGCAGACATTGAATCGGCCAGGGCCGCGATCAGAGCGGAACAGGCTAATTATCTTCCGACCCTTTCCGCAAGCGGCGCGTATACCTGGGCGAACGGAACTACGGAAATGGGACCGTATAAGGGCGATATTCAGAACAGCTGGAACGCCGGAATTACGCTCACAATCCCCCTGTTTCAGGGCGGTCTTACAAAAGGCCGTGTAAGTGAAGCGCGGGCCAATCTCTATTCGCTTGAAGCGAAGCGTGACGCGGTGCGTCAGTCAATTCTCCTTGAAGTGAACCAGGCTTTTGCCGACATTGAAAGCGCCACTGCCCGAGTGGAAGTCATGGAGTCGACTCTTAAAAAGTCGAGTGAGAACCTGGAACTCGCCCAGGGCAGATATGATGCGGGCGTGGGTCCGCATATCGAGGTTACTGATGCGCAATTGTCCGCTGTGAACGCCGAGATGGACCACATCCAGGCTTTATATGATCATCAGCTTGCTGTTGCCCGGCTTATGAAGTCCATGGGGCGCGGACAGGAATAGGAAAAGGAGGTCATCTCCATGCCGTCAAAAGAAGTTGTCTTTACGGTGAAACTGCCGCTCAAAATGGTCTGGTCGTTTTTGACGGACCGCAAAGAAGTTGGTTGCCTGTTTCCCGGCTGCAAAGGGGTAAAGCTTTTGAACGAGCTTGACTCCATCTGGACGCTCCAGATGTCTTTCGGACCCTTCTCCCGCAGGATTGAAATGAAAGCGCATACCACGGAAATGATCGAACAGGAGCACATGTCATGGACCGCGACAGGGGACAATGTTAAAACTTCGGGCTTTGTCTGGGTGCGGAAAGTATCCGACGACGAGACCGAGGTCACCTATCGACTGGAAGGGCATGTGGCAGGTCATTTTGCCCTGCTCCAGGATATGGTAGTCGCGGAGAAATTAGGCGAAATCACCAGAGCTTTTATGAAGAACATCAAAGAACGACTTGAAGGGGTTATTAACAAAGAACCTTGAGGATGAATGAAATGTCGATATTGTTCAGGTTGATCAAGAGTAAGTGGATGTGGGCGCTCGCCGGTGTCGTAATTATCGTAGTCCTGTTTTTTATGGGCGGGGGGAAACCCGCAGTGGTGAAAGTCCTCGAGGTTAAACCGGGAGAGCTCCGGGTCACCATGAATGCCACAACCACGTCCACGGTAAAATCGGAAACCGAGGTTACGCTTTCGGCGCAGCGCACGGGAAGAGTGGTCCAGCTCCCGGTTAAAGAGGGAGATCTTGTCAAAGCCGGAAAGCTAATCGCGCGTCTCGATCTTACCGAGGAATCGGTCCAGACTGAGAATGTGCAGATCCAGAGCCAGGCGAACTATGAAGAAGCGGAGAAGAACCTGAAGCGGATCGAAGACTTATTCCAAAAAGGCATGGTGGCGCAACAGGAGCTTGATTCTGCCCGCAGGGCCCAGCAGGTCGCGAAATCGCAGTATCAGGCCGCCATGGCCGATGCCGGCGTCAAAAAAGATTATTCGGTAATCAGGGCGCCTTTTGACGGTGTGATCGCAAAGAAGTTCACTGAAGTGGGAGAACTTCTGCTGCCGGGCAAACAGATCGTTACCATCGTGAACCCTGACAGAATCTACGTGCTCTCGACGATTGATGAGGTTGATGTCGGCAGGCTCCGTATAGACCAGCCCGTGACAATTACCGTAGATGCTTTCCCAGGAGAAAAGTTCACGGGCGCCATCAAAAGAATCTCACCGATCGTGAGCGGCGGCAAGCTTGAGACGCGCACTGCCGACGTGTGGATCTATTTTGACAAGAAGGATGGACGCATGAAGCCGGGGATGTCAGCTGATGTCGAGATACTGGTAACTACGCTCTCTTCGGTCCTGTCAGTGCCTTCTCAGGTCATTATCGAACGGGAAGGGAAAAAGCAGGTCTTCACCGTCAATGGGAGTATGATTAAATCAGGAGCAACATATATCGCAAAGCTCAAGCCTGTTGAGATCGGCGAAACGAACTGGAGTTTTACGCAGATCGTGAAGGGATTGAGTTCAGGCGATTACGTCATCACGACCCCCGAAGTGGAAGGGTTGAAGGATGGGGCGAAGGTGAGGATAGAACAATAGTACAGAGTACAGAGTACAGAGTATTCATATATTAACTGTAAACTTTGCACTCTGTACTTTGTACTATTTTTAAACATGATCGAACTCTCAAATATCACGAAAAACTACCGCATGGGCGAAGTGGATTTACCCGTGCTTGCCGGAGTATCCATGAGGGTAGCGAGTGGTGAACTGATTGCCATCATGGGGCCGTCAGGTTCCGGCAAATCAACGCTTATGAATATTCTGGGATGCCTGGACCGGCCCACGAGCGGCGTATACCGTTTCGAAGATCGTGAGATCAGCGCGCTTAACGACGATCAGCTTGCTTCCATCAGAAACGTCAAGATCGGCTTCGTCTTCCAGACCTTTAATCTGCTCCCTCGTTTCTCCGCGCTCAAAAACGTGGAAGTGCCCCTGATCTACAGCGGCGTGCCCGCGCGTCTTCGCAAAGAGCGCGCAATACCGCTGCTCAAACAAGTGGGGCTTGAAGAACGCATGAACCACAAACCGACTGAACTCTCCGGCGGCCAGCAGCAGCGCGTCGCCATAGCCCGGGCGCTGGTCAATCATCCTCCTCTCCTGCTTGCGGACGAGCCGACAGGAAACCTTGACAGCCGTTCGGGCGCGGAGATACTGAACATCATCACTGACTTGAACAAGCAGGGGGTGACGATCGTCATCGTTACGCATGACCAGAATATAGCTGCGCGGTGCAAACGCGTCATCCAGGTGAAAGACGGGCAAATCGTCAACGACCAGGTGCAATCATGAACTTTCTCGAAACATTCAGGGTCGCTTTTGAAGCGATCCTGTCAAACAAGGTACGCTCCGGCCTGACCATGCTCGGGGTTATCATCGGCGTGATGGCCGTGATCCTTCTCGTGTCAATAGGAGAAGGGGCGCAGGTATACATCACGAAAGAACTCACCGGCATGGGCACAAATCTTCTGGTCATAACGCCGGGGAAAACCTCCACGCGCGGGGGCTTTCATCCGCCTTCAGCGGGCACGGTGCGGAAGCTCACTTATGATGATTCGCTTGCGCTCAGGCGTCGCGCCTGGCTCCTGACCGACGCGGTCCCGCTGGTGTTCGGCACGGGAAGGATCAAATATCAGAACATGGGCCGCGATACCATGGTGATCGGCACGACGCCGGAATTTCAACGGGTGAGGAACCTCTTCATCGATACGGGGAGCTATGTGTCCCAGGGCGACGTCGATTCCAAGGCAAAAATCATCGTGCTCGGCACGAAAGTAAAGGAAGAGCTGTTTGGGAGCGATAACCCGCTCGGAAAGGTGGTGACGCTATCCGATGCGCGGTATCGCGTGGTCGGCGTGATGAGAAAGAAGGGGACGAGCCTGGGCATGGATATCGACGACATTGTGTATATCCCCGTGACGAGCGGACAGGAGCTTTTTGACACGGACTCGCTTTTTGAAATTATCGCCTCCACGCCGCGGAGCGAGGATGTCGACCGCACCATTGTCCAGATCAAAGACATTTTGATAAAGCGTCATGCCCACAAAGAGGATTTCACAATCCAGACGCAGGGGGCCATGCTCGAAACCATGAACACCATCCTCGGCGTGCTTACCGCCGTGCTTGGTGGAATCGCGGGCATCTCGCTGCTAGTCGGCGGCATCGGCATCATGAATATCATGCTGGTTTCGGTGCGGGAACGCACGCGTGAGATCGGCATCAGAAAGGCCCTCGGCGCGAGGAACAGGGACATCATGGCCCAGTTCATGATCGAAGCAATTACCCTGAGCGGCGCGGGAGGCCTCATCGGCATTCTTGTCGGCGTGGGGCTGGCTCTGATAATTCCCGTGTTTGTCACCGTGCTCCCGACGAGCGTTTCGGCCTGGTCGATCATTATGGCGTTTACTTTCTCGGCGGCAGTCGGCATTTTTTTCGGCGTCTACCCCGCCCGCAAAGCGGCCCTCCAGGACCCTATCCAGGCTTTGCGTTATGAATGAGAAGAATATTTGTGAAAAGTACATGACACAGGGAATATTTATAACAGGGACCGACACTGGAGTGGGTAAAACCTATGTCGCCGCAGGGATCGCGGCTGCGCTCAAGGCCAGGGGGATCAATGTCGGCGTGATGAAACCGGCGGAGAGCGGATGCCGTATGAGGGGGGGCAGACCGATACCCGCTGATGCGCTTCGTCTTCTTAAGGCCTCGGGGGCGCGTGATTCGCTGTCGCTCGTTAACCCGTATGCTTTTCGTCATGCTCTCGCGCCATCAGTGGCCGCCGAGCTTGAGTGTAGAAGAATAGATCCGGACAAGATACTCAAGGCATGTAATACTCTCGCAGAGCGGCATGAGTTCATGATAGTGGAAGGGGCGGGGGGAATCATGGCGCCGTTGTCTGAAGATTACCTATTTCTGGATCTTGCCGAAGAGCTCGGGCTTCCGGTTGTGATTGTGGCGCGCCCGGGTCTTGGTGCTATTAATCACACTCTGCTCACAATATCCGTATTGCAGGCACGAATAATACCCATAGCAGGGGTGGTGATTAATCATTCCGAAGACCGGAAACCGGATTTGGCAACGAGGACAAACCCTATAATAATTGAAAAAATATCCGGTGTGCCTGTGCTTGGGGTCGTCCTGTTCAGAGCTGTCAAGTTCGGCGGCATTGCCGGGTCTGTAATAGATGGAAGTTTGTGAAGGTCCCGCCAAAATAGTCCTTCAGTTACCGGGGGCTGCGGTCCATTCGCTCTGACGCGCAAACGCGCAGATTGTGGAGTGATGATACAAGGTTATGCGCCTTGTCCCGGAAGCACAAGTTTGGTTTACAAAGGTTCTGTGGGGCGCTTAAGGGCGAGCGTCTATCGCTCACGAACCGCCGCCCCCTGCTGATCTTCCCCGTAACTCAATAATATCTTTAAGTTGACAAAGGGTATCCCTGCTGCTATTATCCGATAGATCAAGCAATTAATCACGATATTTTATTCGGGGAACTGATGTCCACTATCGTAACCTTAACAACGGATTTCGGCGCCAAGGACGCTTTTGCAGGGAGCGTAAAAGGCGTTATTCTGAAAATCAACCCGCAGGCGCAGATCGTCGATATATCCCATGATATCGCACCGCAGGATATCTGGGAAGCGGCTTTCACGCTGAAATCAGCGTACAAATATTTTCCCAAGGGGACAGTACATCTCGCGGTTGTCGATCCCGGCGTGGGAAGCGGCCGGCGGCCGATCATCGTGGTGACCGAAAGCTACTATTTTGTCGGTCCTGACAACGGGATATTCACCCTTATCTACAATGAGGCGGAGAGGATCCGGGTCCACCATATTACCGCGGGCCACTATTTTCTCCCTTCCCCGGGACCGACCTTCCATGGGCGTGATGTTTTTGCTCCCGCGGCAGCATGGCTTTTAAAAGGCATACCTTCGGGACAATTCGGTGATGAGATCACGGACTTTGTAAAGATGAATGTTCCGGTTCCGAAGGCCGCATCCAATGGGATTGAGGGTCATGTTGTTCATATCGATCGCTTCGGTAACATCATTACGAACGTAACATATAAGGATATCCAGGCCCTGTTCCCTGAAGGTGAAGAACCGGGGCCGGTCCAGATCAGTGTTGCAGGCAAGGAGCTCCAGGGGCTTAAAAAATTCTATGCCGAGTCGGCGCCGGGAGAACCGGCCGCTATCATCAACAGCTCCGGCTACCTCGAAATATATCTCTTCAAGCAAAATGCCCGCACCGTCCTCAACCTAAGAAGGGGAGAGATCGTCCGCCTGACAAGCGCTGCGAAACCGACAGTGTGACATATATCCTATTAATTAAAGGGCTCATAATAGTATTGACATAACACAGTGCGTCATCCCCGAGCGTTCTAATCGGGGATATGGTTTTAAACCAGATTCCCGATAAAGCCTTCGGGAATGACAGTTTCTATGTTGTGTCTATTTCGAGACGATAAATAATGTTCCCGTGCCGCGCCCGCACTATTGCCCCATAATTGAAGGATTCCGCGCTCACCGAGATACCTCTTGTCTAACCTGTTTCTCCGGATTATAATACTTCATGAAATCTTTTCATATTATCACTTTCGGATGCCAGATGAATGAGCATGATTCCGAGCGAATGACGGGTATTCTCGAAAGCCGGGATTATGCGTCCGCTGAAAATCCCGAGAACGCGGATCTGGTCATTCTGAACACGTGCAGCATCCGCGAAAAAGCAGAGCAGAAGTTTTTCAGCGAACTCGGACGACTCCGGCAACTGAAGGCGGTGAACCCGGGGCTCACAATCGCGGTCGCAGGTTGCATTGCGCAGCAGGAGGGAGCGGCCATTCTTTCGCGCGCCCCCTATGTGGACGTGATCTTCGGGCCGTCCGATATCGCCAGGCTTTCTGAAATTATCGACCGGGGAACGGCACGGTCCGCCCCTGTTGTCGATATTGCAGGGGACGCGGAATATCATCTGAAGCAGGTGCCGACCTCACGCACAGAGCGTTTGAAGGCCTGGGTCTCCATCATGTACGGCTGTGATAATTTTTGCACCTATTGTGTCGTGCCGTATTTGCGCGGGAGGGAGCGTTCGCGTCCAGCCGGTGACATAATAGGAGAAATTCAGGACCTTGCGCGTCGGGGATATAAGGAAGTGACCCTGCTTGGCCAGAATGTGAATTCCTACGGCAAGGGATCGGGAGATGATATTGATTTCCCTTCGCTCCTCGGAATGGTGAACGAGGTGCCGAATATGGAACGGGTCAGGTTCGTCACTTCGCACCCGAGGGACCTTTCGAGCGGGCTCATCAGTGCGCTCCAAAAGCTCCCGAAAGTCTGCGAAGCCCTCCACCTGCCGGTCCAGAGCGGTTCCGATTCAATTCTCGCGGCCATGAACAGGAAGTATACCCGCTCGGATTATATTGACCGGGTAAAGAGGCTCAGGGACGCCGTGCCGGAAATTACTCTTACCAGTGATATTATTGTGGGGTTTCCCGGGGAGACTGAGCGGGATTTTGATTCGACCATGCAGCTTCTAAAAGAGGTCCAATATGACGGCATTTTCTCTTTCAAATATTCGAAGAGGCCCGGCACTGCTGCGCTCGGGCTTTCGGGCCATATAGAGGAAGATGTGAAGGAAGCGCGGCTCGCGCAGGTTCTTGCATTCCAAAATGAAGTGACCGTCAAAAAGAGCAAGGCTTATGTCGGCACTATCCAGGAGATTTTGATCGACGGCAGGAGCAAAAAGGGCGGAAAACTTACCGGCAGGACAAGGGGAAACAAGGTGGTAAATGTCCCAGGAAATGAGTGCCTGCTGGGGTCGCTCGTCCGGGTCAGGATTACCTCCGCCGGTGTAAACTCGCTCGGAGGTGAACTATGCGCATAGCGTTCAGCACCCTGGGGTGCAAAATCAATCAGTATGAGACCGATGTGCTTCAGCAGGATCTGGCATCCAGGGGCAATACGATCGTACCGTTTGAAGCGGAGGCCGACATATATATCATCAATACCTGTACGGTAACAGCAAAAAGCGATTACCAGTGCAGGCAGACAATCAGGTCCGCTGTCAGGCGAGGCAGAGGCGCCCGGGTTATCGTTACCGGCTGCTACGCCGAAACGCGGCCCGATGAATTGAGAACCTTGGACGGCGTGGACCTCGTGCTCGGCAACAGCCTCAAGGCCTCAATCCCGGACCGTATCATGAAGAATACGGATGGCCCGAATCCGCCATCGATGCCCGCGAGGTCCTTGCAGGGAAGAACGCGGGGTTTTTTAAAGATACAGGATGGATGCGATAATCGATGTTCGTACTGTATTGTTCCGTCAGCCAGGGGAGGACCTCGGAGTGTTGCGACTGAAAGCGTGATAAAGGAATTCGAACGTCTTGTGCGGACAGGGTGTCCGGAGATCGTGCTGAGCGGTATTCACATTGGAAAATACGGAGTAGATCTGGATACCGGCATCGACCTGACGGGGCTTCTTAAGACCCTGATCGGTAATAGGGGAGGAGCGAGGATACGACTAAGTTCCATAGAACCGCGCGAGATAACCCCGGAGTTGATCGGCTTTGTCGGCCAGGGGTTGTGCAGGCACCTTCATATCCCGCTTCAGAGCGGGGATGATGCCGTTCTTTCGGCAATGAAAAGGAACTACACCGCCGGGTTCTACAGACAACTGCTGGTGGATATTGCGAACAGCGTTCCGGGTATAGCGCTCGGCGCGGATGTAATGGTCGGTTTTCCCGGGGAAGGAGACGCTCAATTTTTGAATACGGTCCGGCTCATAGAAAATTCCCCGCTTTCCCATCTGCATGTTTTCAGTTTTTCGCCTCGCCCGGGAACACCGGCGGCTGAGATGAAAAATCAGGTCCCTGAAAAAGTGAAGAAGCATCGCAGTGAAATATTGAGAGAACTTGGTGGGAAAAAGAACACCGTTTTCAGGAAGAAATATACCGGTTGCGAGCTTTTGGCAATAGTTGAAAACAAGATTGACAGGGAAACAGGTTTTATGACTGGGATTACAGATAATTACATAAGGCTGACCATTCAGGGCGCCAAAAGAGAGGATATTGGCAAAAATATCAATATCAGGATTGATCGCGCTGATTCAGGCTCTACGACTGCGCTAATGATTTAACATGCTGTATTAATTGTGTTTATAATGCCTATATATTGTGCAATTTGCATTTCCTGTGCTTTTGAGGCGCTTGAAAAATGGATATTCACAGAGTTAATAACAGGTTATCCACATAAGTTGTGTAAAGCAGTTGTAACCATGTAGTTTATCGATGATTTTCAGTTTCATAAATCGTTAACTGTTATATAAATGTTGTTTCAATGTTTCTTTAAGCAGCATCGGTCGCACTCCTATAGTTTCAGTTTTACTGAAATTATCTATTATCTCAATTTCTGGCTACATATTTTCTCTCTTGATAATTTTGTATGAGGTATTTCGCTGGGCCGGAACATATCCGGCATCTTTTATCAGGTTTATAATCTCTTGTCTCGTCATCCTGAACGATATCCCGGCGGCAGCCACGACATTTTCCTCGATCATCGTGCTTCCAAAGTCATTTGCGCCGAACTCAAGAGCGACCTGGGCGATTTTTGCCCCCTGAGTGACCCAGGAGGCCTGGATATTCCTGAAATTGTCCAGCATGATGCGCGAGAGGGCGAGTGTTTTCAGATATTCGATTGCCGTGGCCGACCGTCCTCCCAGTTCCGTGTTGCCGGGTTGATAAGTCCAGGGTATGAAGGCGCTGAAGCCCCTCGTCTCATCCTGAATCTCCCGCAACCTGATCAGGTGTTCAATTATCTCTTTCTGAGTTTCAAGACCGCCGAACATCATAGTTGCAGTGGTCAGCATGCCGATGTTGTGAGCCGTTTTCATGACCTCCGCCCAATCCCGCCACCGTATCTTGTTCGGGCTCACTTTTTCCCTTACCCTGTCCACCAGGATCTCTGCTCCGCCTCCTGGAATGGAATCGAGTCCCGCTGACCTCAGCCGCTTCAGCGCTTCCAGGATGCTGATATCGGCCTTTCTGGCAACGTATGATATTTCGGCGGGTGACAGCGAATGGATCTGGATGGTGAATCGTGACTTGATGGACGAGAAGAGCTCTTCAAAATACGTTATGCCGAGTTCAGGGTGTACGCCGCCCTGCATCAGGATCTGTGTGCCGCCCTGGGCGATCGTTTCTTCTATCTTTTTGAAGATATCCTCGTTAGACAGGACATAGGCCTCGGGACTGTCCGCTTCCCGGTAAAATGCGCAGAATTTGCACTTGTTCACGCAGATATTGGTATAGTTGATATTGCGGTCCACGATGAAGGTCACGAGCCGTTCAGGGTGGAGGCGTTTCCGCGCGGCGTTCGCCAGTTCACCAAGGGTCAGGAGGTCGGCCTGTTCGAGGAGCGTGAGACCTTCTTCGGCTGTGAGGCGTTTACCGGAACCTGCTTTATTAACGATAGTATGAATTTTGCTCTGTTTCATCGGATATTAATCAACGGTCTCATAAGATAATAGAATTGACATAACAATTTGAGTCATCCCCGAATGCTTCTATCGGGGATATGGTTGTAACACCGGATTCCCGATTAAACCTTCGGGAATGACAGATTGTTTGTATGTCTATTTTTTGAGACGATTACAAATTATAGTTTGATTTAACTCCGAAGGCAGCCTGCCATCGAATGATCTTATCGGGGGAACCCTGAACTCTGAACTTTGAACTCTGAACTTTATCTATTCCCACACTTTTACTTTATTATAGAGAGTGTCCCGCTCGACCGGCGTCTTGCCCGCCTGCTTGATAAGGTCTACAAGTTCTTCCCTTGTCATGCTCCCGTCGGTTGTTCCACCGGCCATTTTGGTAATCCGCTCTTCCACGACGGTGCCGTCGATATCGTCCACCCCGAAGCTGAGGGACACCTGCGTTATCTTTTCGCCGAGCATGACCCAATAGGCTTTTATGTGGTCGAAGTTGTCGAGCATAAGGCGTGATATCGCAAGGGTCTTAAGATCGTCAAACCCGGTCGTATATGCGGACTTTTTGATTTCCGTGTTTTGCGAGTGGAAACTGAGCGGGATGAATGCCTGAAAACCATTTGTCCTGTCCTGGAGCTCGCGCAGTTTGATCAAGTGGTCGATCCTGTCCTCATATGATTCAATATGGCCGTAGAGCATGGTGGCATTCGACTTAAGGCCGAGGTTGTGCGCAATTTCCATGACTTCAAGCCAGCGGTCTCCGCTGATTTTCTCCGCGCAGAGGGTATTGCGCACCGCGGTATTGAAGATCTCGGCCCCGCCGCCGGGGAGGGATCCAAGGCCGGCGTCTTTCAGTTTCAACAGGGTATCCTTGAGGTCGAGCCGGGAAAGCCTCGACAGATAATCGATTTCAACAGCCGTAAAGGCCTTCAGATGGATCTGCGGGAATTCTTTTTTGAGGGCGCTGAGCATGTCCAGGTACCATTCGAAGGGCAGGTCGGGATGCAGGCCGGACACGATGTGAAATTCCCGAACGCCTTTCCCCGATCCCCGCGCTTTGTTCAATATGTCCTCAATGCTCATTTCGTACGCGCCGGGTTCGCCCTTGCTCCTGCTGAACGCGCAGAACTTGCAGCGGTTCACGCAGATATTCGTCGGATTGATGTGCATATTCTGGACAAAATACGCATTGTCGCCGTTCTTTTTATGCGCGACGTGCGACGCCATGCGTCCGAGGGAAAGAAGGTCGTGAGATTTGAAAAGCTCGACACCGTCCTTGCGTGTGAGGCGATGACCCTGCCTTAATTTATCATATATTGAACTGATCATACTCTTCATCCTATGACTTTCAGATGCTGATGCTACGCAACTAATGCACGTTTAAGTCCGAGCCTTTGTGTAATTGCCACCACCCGATGGCGTACAATTGGTTGACGCGAGTCCGCAATGGGCCTATTTCGGGCAATTTAGCCGGCAGAGGTTTGCCGGGCAGGGGATAAACTCGTGACGTTCCGAAAATCCGAATAAGAAAGTCCGGGCCGATGACTGTGTAAAAGCCGATTCCGATATGATTGGGAGAAGCGGAGAATAAATCTGTTCCGATCGCATAATAAATAAAACCCTTCGGCGCCGCAAGGTTGATTAAGGTTGGAGCGATGTCGATATGGCTTCCCGCCATGGTGTCTGGAATATGCGCATCCTGCAGGACCTGTTTTCCATAAAGAATAAACGGTACAGTTGACGATTCAAAGAAATCAGGCTTTGCAGAGAGGAACCTGCGGCTGACGTGATCGCCCGTAAAAGCGAACAGGGGTGCATGCACCGCTTGCTCGGCGCGGCGAACAAAGGCCCCAATGCACTGGTCGGAGTACCACAGGTGGCCGAGTGTGCGAAGATCCGTTGTTCCGTCGTAGTACGGCAGCACGGAGGCGGGGATGTTCTTGAGGGGAAATCCCGCCTTCTGAAGATCAATACTATAGGGCGGATGGAAGCTGGTCGTAATAATAACGTTAAAGCTGGGCTGCTCGTCGTCAAGGCGCTGAAGGACGAAGTTAAAAAGTAATTCATCATGAACACCCCATGGGTTGGTTGAATCTTTATGAGGAATGTGCTCAGCGCCATAAATTTCAGAAAATCCTTGTGAACGGGCGAGGCGCGCCAGATGCGTGGCGTGCACCTCGCCGCCGTAAAATAGCCGGGACCGGTAGCCGAGCCGGTCAAAAGCGACGGCAAGGGAAGTCGGCAAGGCGCGCTCTTGTTCGGATAACGTTCCGAACTGCTGCATCACATACGGCATACCAGTGATAATGGCCTCCCGTGATGCGTCGCTGTAATCAACTGAAGGAAGAAAATTACGTATATAAAGCCCTTCTTTGGCGTATTTTATCAGGTTTTCGGTCAGGCCAAGCTCTTCATATTTCTTCATGAGAGGCCATACATCCAGGCTTTCCATGATAATGAGAAATATGTGCCGTGGTTTGTGGTGAGTGCCCGGAGCTTCTCTCTTCAGGTATCCGTCAAGGCTGTCGAATGATGCTTCGGCGCCAAAATAAGCCCGCGCGGCCTGCTTGATATCTCCACTCGGCAGAAATGCATCAAGTCCATAAGCATCTCCCGATGAAAAATAATTAGCGATGGCATCATAAAAGGCCGTGAATGGGTTATGAACCGTCTTTTGGAGGAAAGTATCTGAAATGTTTTGGCTGCCATGGGAAAAGGCATCGCGGGGATTGTGTACGTGAGTATTTCCAAAGGCGAAAATCAGCGAAAGGGGAAAGATCAGCAGAAGACCTGACGTGGCGGTTACGTTGCGCTTTGAACTGAAAGCAGCGTCTCCCGCATCCGTTCTCAATATTAACCTGAGGGCGGCATAAGCAGCCGTGATAATGATGCCGATTATGAATAAACTCAGTGCAATG
>Ga0334722_10000525_pt1 | contig 55855 bp, 40 predicted proteins | sample C3_bottom_MG_FD_207210 | JGI IMG/M metagenome (GOLD analysis project Ga0334722, IMG submission 207210) | Sediment microbial communities from Yellowstone Lake, YNP, Wyoming, USA - C3_bottom | ecosystem: Environmental > Aquatic > Freshwater > Lake > Sediment | place: USA: Wyoming | collected...
ATCGCCCAGCGACTGGCCCATAAACTCCGCGCGCACGTCTCCCATCTTGATCCCGCATGGCTGGCTCATGCCTCTATCAGATCACAGATGCTGCTTCAACGCGATCGAGATGTGTAGGATCTTGAGGCGCGCCGGGCTTAGGCGGCGACGGCCGGAGCGGGACGCCGCGGCGTCCTGACGAAGAGAGTCGCGCCGGCCACTGGACTGTCACACCTGAGGCCGTTACACTGCCGCACAGGTGACAATCAAGAACGCAGCCCTTCCCACTCCAGGCAGCGGGAGGTCGCTCCCGCCACCGCCATCTCACGGGGAATCCAACTACACCGGATCGGCCTCGTGGGCGGGCCGCGGCGAACGTGTGATCGCCGCAGGACGGGCGGTGCTGTCCATCAGCGCACTCGTCACGGTCTGGCTCGATCCGGATGCGCCGTCAAAATACGTGTCGTTCACCTACACGCTGCTGAGCGGGTACGTGGCCTATGCCATCCTCCTCGTGGCGTACGTATGGACGCAACCGCGAATCCCGAACCGTTTTCGCGTCACGACCCACGCCGTCGACATCACGTTGTTCACCTTGTTCATGTACCTGACGGAAGGCGTTACCAGCCCCTTCTTCGCCTACTTCACGTTTGCTATCGTCTGCGGCGTCGTCCGCTGGCAATGGCGCGGCGCGCTGGCAACGGCATCGATTGCGGTGGCGGCGTTCATCGGTCTTGGACTGTACTCGGAATACGTGGTTGAGGATCCGGCGTCCCGGACGGACCGATTCGTACTCCGCGCGTCTTACCTGAGCGTCGTCGCAGGGTTTCTCACGTACCTGGGGGCGTACCAGGAACGAATCCGGCAGGAGGTGCAGCGCGTGGCTGACTGGCCACGCACGCTGGGAGTGGATCAGGGAGCGCTCGTGCAGGGCCTGGCCCGCCACGCGGCCCAGGTCCTGCTCGTTCCGAGATCGGTGATTGTCTGGCTGCCCGATGGCGCTGCCGTTCCAACGCTCACCATGTGGCCTCCCCCGGACGCCGGACTTCTGGAACCTGCCGCCGCCGGGTACCTGCCACTGGTCGGCGAAGGCGCGCGCGACCGGCCTTTTATCTGCCGGGACGTCGCGCGGCGGCGTGGGGTGATGTTTGCTGATGGCACGGTACTCGGCAAAGCGGACTGGTTTCCCTTGAACGCCGCCTTTGTGAAGGACTTTGGTGTCCGGTCGGCGCTGGCATTGCCGCTGTCCGGGGCCAGCGGGTCGGGGTGGCTTCTCTGCCTGGACAAGGCTCATCTCACGTCAGACGAGATTGAAATCGGCACCATCGTCGCGAGAGAAATCGCGGCTACGGCAGACCAATCGAGCTTCGTGGCCAGGCTTCGGGACGCCGCCGTCCAAGACACCCGCACCCGGCTGGGCCGCGATCTTCACGACGGCCTGCTACAGTCACTGACGGCGGCCCGGTTGCAGATGTATCAACTGGCAAGGAGCATCGACGAGACAGGCGCGACCGAGACAGGCTCCCGGGTGCGCCGCATCGAGACGGCCATCGAGGCCAACCAGCGCGAACTGCGTCAACTCGTCGACCAGTTGCGCCGCGCCCCAGTGGCTTCCACTGATTCATCAGATCTCGCTGAGGCCCTCGAGTCTCTCGGACATCGGCTGAAGGCGGAATGGGGCCTGCACGTCGATGCCCGGATCGATGTGGCGGACGTTCCGCTGCACATTCGCCGGGAACTGCTTCCAATCGTTCAGGAAGCGCTGGCAAACGCCACACGACACGGTCATGCCACCAGCGCGATTGTGACCGTTGAAACCTGCGGCCGGAGAATGGACGTCCGTGTGCAGGACAACGGGTCCGGGTTTCCGTTTGCCGGGCGCCGACGCGCATCCGAGTTGACGGAACTCGGCTGTTGCCCCGTCAGCATTCGGGATCGCGTGACGATCCTCGGCGGGACGTTCGACGTTGAATCGACCGACACCGGCGCGATCCTCAGCATCCACGTCCCGTTGTCCCAGGAGGCTTCGGATGCCGACGATTAGCCTCGTGATCGCGGACGATCATCCTATCGTCTTGCGCGGCCTGCAGGACCTCTTCTCGGGGGAATCGGGCTTTCGGGTGGTGGCGGCTTGCGCCAGCGCCTCCGACGCTATCCGCGCCGTCCGCGAGCTGTCGCCGGACGTTCTCGTTCTCGATTTGCGCCTGCCGGATGCCGATGGCCTGGCCGTGCTCAGGACGCTGCGGGCCGAGCGCGTCACGACGAGAACGGTGATTCTGTCTGCATTCATCGACGATAACACCGTGGTGGAAGCGCTCCGGCTCGGTGCCGCGGGGATCCTCGTGAAGGACACTTCGCCCATGAATGTGATCGACTGCGTGCGGCGCGTACACGCCGGCGATGTATGGTTCGACAGTCACGTCATGGCGCAATCGCTCGTGCGCAAGGCGCAGGACGGGGATGCGTGGAGGACAGCTCGTGCCACGCTCACCGCTCGGGAAATCGACATCGTCGTGATGGTGGCCGAGGGTCTCCGCAACAAGGCGATCGCCGAGCGTCTGGACATTACAGAAGGAACCGTCAAGGTCCATATTCACAATATCTACAAGAAGCTCGACCTTCAGAGCCGTGTCGATCTCGTCCGCTACGCCCAGGGCGTCGGTCTCGCTGGACTGCCGACCATCTACCCAAAGGCATAGGAATCCCTCCCTTCCGGGAGATTCACACGCCGGCTGACGCTTGCCATAGTTTGACTACGGGAGGATGACCGGACGGTCCCTCGGCGGCCATCGCCTTTCGTATTCTGGACGCCAATTGCGATACAAGAAGGCCCTGCTGACCGCGCCCCTGCTGTTCCTGGCGATGGTGGCGGTCTACAACGCAAATGGCCGGGAGATCGGCAGCTACGATACTCAACCGGCCAAACTCACCGCGATCGCGTTGGCACGTGATGGCACGTTGGCACTCGACAACGTCGTGGCCACGACGCCGGCTCTCGGCGTCCGGTCCGCATTCGCGGTTGATCGCCACGGCCACCGCCGCACGGCCTACTCGGTGGTTCCAGCGGTGCTGGCCGGCGGACTGGCGGCGGCGCTGTCGGCCGCGCATCTGGTCGACCTTCGGGAGCCGCGGGCGGCGAATCTCATCGCGAAGCTCACAGCCTCGGTGCTGACGGCATTGGCAGTGGCGCTGGCGTTTCTCATCGCCCGGCGGCGGCTTGCGCAAGCGCCTGCTCTCGCGCTCGCCATCGGTCTCGGTCTGGGTACGAACTACTGGGCTCAAGTCAGCCAAACGCTCTGGCAAACAGAGACGGCGGTGGTTGCCCTTACAGGGGCGTTGTTCTGCCTATGTGTCCCCGTTGTCGAGTTGAGCACCAGGCGCCTGTGGCAGGCCTCGCTGCTGCTCGGTCTGGCGGGCGCCGCCAGGCCGCAGCTCGGTCCGGCCATCGCCATCCTGGCGCTCTCCATGGTGACTCGACGCGGACGCCGGAGCGATATGGTCATTCTCTCGCCGCTCGCGATCATCGCGATCCTGGTCATGGCACTGAACATCGCGTGGTTCGGACACCCGCTCGGCGTGATGCCAACGCTGGAGGCCCTGCACCCGGCGGTGCATGGTGTCGGCAGCAGCCTGGGAAGCCCCGTGGTCGGCGGACTGGGGCTGCTGTTCAGTCCGAGCCGGGGCTTGCTCGTGTTCAGCCCGATCCTCGTGGTTGCTCTTGCCGCGTGGCCGGCGCTTCGTGCCAGTTCGTGGCGCGACGACCTCCGATGGTGCTGTGCGGCGGCGCTGGGCCAGTTTGCCGCCTACGCCTGCTACGCCGTGTGGTGGGGCGGACATACTTATGGCCCGCGATACCTCAATGACGTGCTCCCCCTGATTGTACCGCTGGCAGCCGCGGGGCTGCCCTGGTGGCTCGACATACCGTGGAGGCGGGTCGTTGCGGCTGTAGCTCTCGCGTGGTCCATCCTGATTGCCGGCGCCGGAGCCTTCGTCTATCCGTACGAAGGCTGGAATGTCCTGCCGATCGACGTGGACACGGACCACGGGCGGTTGTGGGAGTGGAAGGACCCCCAGTTCCTGCGCTGCTGGGTGGCTGGACCGAGCCCCAAGAACCTGTCGCTGTTCAAGGCAGCCCCGCCGAGATGACGACGACGCATCCCGGGCCCTGGGCGCGGACCCGGGTTCCGCCGGGGGTGCGCGCCTATACCCAAGGGTATGGGACTCCCTAACCGACGCCAGATTCACACCAGTGCCTCCATCCTGCCACAGTTCTCGAACTGGTTCGGCCAGTGCCTGTCTTCCGTCGGGCTCGCTGCCTCACCCGACAGGGAGGAGTGTTCGCGACCCGAGCGGTGTGGAACCCCCGCGATGACCAAAGAAATCCGGCGTCGACACTTCCGGCGATGGTGGCGTCTGTTCAGTCACGTTGATGCCGCCCGCACGTGGGGAGTCCCGGCGCTGAATCGCGCCGGACTTACGCTGATGTGTCCGCGACGCTACCGGTTGTTCGCTTCGGCGGTACTGCTGGTGGCGGCGTTCAATCTCACGTTCCGCCTCGGCCAGGAGGTCGTGACGGAGTGGGACGAATCACTCTACGCAACCAGCGCCTGGGAGATGGTCCAGTCCGATCAGTGGCTGATACCCACGTTTCACGGAGCGGTCGACTACTACAACAGCAAGCCGCCGCTGAACATCTGGCTCATCGCCCTGTCCCTGAAGCTGTTCGGATCGAGTCTAGTCGCCCTGCGGATTGTCTCGGCGTTGGCCGCCTGGTTGACGGTGCTGGTGTTGATGCGTTGGACTCGACTTCAGTTCGGGGATCGAGAATCGTTGCTCGCCGGGCTGGTCCTGTCCACCACGTACGCATTCATCTACGTACACGCGGGCCGGAGCGCAAACCCCGATTCGCTGCTGACCCTGTTCATCGTTCTCACGATTGCCACGCTGTCGCGGACTCGGGGGAATCCGTGGCAGCGGTTGTGGCTTGGGCCGCTCGCCGCGGGCGTGTTCATGCTGAAGGGCATGGCTGTGCTCCTCCCGCTGGCGATTGTCCTGACGACGGAACTACTCCCGCCCAGACGGCGGTCAATCCGATCGCAACCTGCTGTCGGCGCGGTGCTGCTGTTCATTGTTCCGGTCGCCGCGTGGGCCGTGGCGCGCTGGCGGGTGGATCAATGGACTTTCCTCGGGCGCCTTGTCGCGTACGATTTTGTCGCTCAAATGCTGAGTCCGCTCGAGGAACATGCCGGCTCCGTCCTCTACTACCCGAACATCCTGCAGATGTACCACTACGACTGGCTGGCAGCCGGACTTGTCGCCGCGCTGGTTGTCTGGCGCGGGCGGTCGCAGATGGCCGGGCGTGATGTCTGGACACTGCCCGGCCGGTCGAGTTTCCGCCTACTCTGCGTGTGGGCGACACTGACCTTGCTGGTTCCGACGGTGATGCAGACCAAGCTGCCCTGGTACCTGAACCCGTTCTACCCGGCATTGGCAGTCGGAATCGCTTGTCTGTGCACGCTGGCGCTCCGGATCAGCCGCACCGGCCTGCGGTCTGGACCAGCGCACCGACTGGTCGCCGTAGCCATCATGCTGGCCTTCGGCGTGGCCGAGGGCCGGCTGGTCTGGAACTCGTTTGCCCGGCGCGATCTGAATGGCTCGGCTCAGGGCGTGATAAAGGGGCAAGCCGGACAGCTCGCCGGGCGCCGCGTGTACAGCGCAGAGTGGTCCCGATCTGAACAGTTTGTCGCACATGCCTTGGCCGGTGCCGAGCCGATCTACGTTAACGACGTGGAGACCTTCTGGCGTGAGAGTCGAGCCGGCGATTATCTCTTTGCTCGTCAGGAACAGGCCGATGATCGCCTGGCGCGGGTGGCCGTCAATTCCAGGGCGGGGCTCTACTATCGCCTCCGGTGACGGGGGAGGGCCGCCGGTCGCGACAGAGATGCACGCGTCTTCGAAAGGGTGACGCCGCAGACTGTGAGGAATCTGAACACCTCGAGGTATCCCGTTCAGGCACAGCGGTTACGGGCCTGAGCGCTCAGTATCTTTACAGTTCCCGCCCGACTCACCGCTGGCCTGCCAACCTGCACCGATCAGTTTCTGCTCGGCTTTCCCGGGATTGTCCCGCCCGGCCGCGGTCCCGGCCGTTGGCCTGATGCTTGCTGCAATTCCTGTGTCACCTGCGACTCACGAGACCCCCAACCACGTACGTCCGCACCAGCGACAGGATGGAGAACACCGTCATGACAACCCAACATCCGAGCGTGCTCATCGTGGACGACGAAGCCGGGCTGCGGCGCAGCCTGCATTTCGGCCTCGCGCAGCGCGGCTTCATCTCCGAGGAGGTGGAGGAGGCGCTGCCGGCACTGCGGCTGATCGAATCCCGCTTCAAGGCGGGTAAACCCTTCCAGTTCGTCATCGCCGACATCCACCTGCCCGACATCAACGGCCTGAAACTGCTCGACATGATCAAGAGCAAGTATCCGGCGCTGCCTGTCATCGTCATCTCCGCCTACGGCGCCGAGGACACGGGCGACTCGGTCAGCGTCAAGCACGGCGACGCCTACATCGAGAAGCCCTTCGGCATCGATGAACTCACGGAGGTGATGCAAAAGATCCCGGATCGGCGCGTCGAGGCGGTCGAGTGGCCGGGCGCCGCGGCGCAGAAGGCCTCCACCAGCACCTACGTGATGGTGACGGTCCGGCCAGACGCGGACGTCACCGGCCTGTTCCGCGAGCTCTACTTCATGGACGACGTGGTCTATTGCGACGCGGTGCACGGCGGTTACGACGTGGTGCTGCTGCTCAATGGCGCGTCGACGAGCGAAATCGACGCCGTCGTGCGCCGAATCGAGGCCCTGCCGGGCGTCGCCGGCGCCGAGTCCTGCGAGATCGTGGCACCGGTCATCGAGCCGGAGATCGCGGATTTCATCAAGGACTACGAGCACAACATGAGCCGGGAGCACTTCCGGACGAGGCGGGCTGGCACCGTGGTGTCGGCCTACCTGCTGGTGGAGGTCGAGAAGGGCCGGTCGGCCGAGGTGTTCCCCAAGCTGTATTTCATGGACGGCGTGGTCTCCTGCGACGCGACCGACGGGCAGTACAGCGCCGTGGTCATGATCCAGAGCCCGAACTTCAGGGGGATCGAGAAGATCGTCAACGAGGACGTGCGCATGATCGACGGGATCGTGCGGACACGCTCCATGAAGATCATCACGATGTACGAGATGTAGCCCGATGGACCGGACCGCAGAGATCCGCCTCGGCGCGGGTGCGGATCTGCCGAAGCTGAACGTCGATCTGTGGCGCTACCGCAGCGAGCCGGGACAGCTGATCCCGCTGCTGCAGGCGGCGCAGGAGACGTCCGGCTACATCTCCGGGACCGCGATCGAGTACATCAGCGGCGTCACCGGGATCCCCGAGAGCGAAGTCTACGGCGTCATCACGTTCTACACACAGTTCCGGTTGCGGCCGATCGGCCGGTACCTGATCCGGATCTGCGACGGCACCGCCTGTCACGTCAACAACGCCAAGATCCTCGTCGGCATGCTCGACGACGAGCTGCACCTCGAGTCCGGCGACACCACGGCCGACGGGGTCTTCACCGTGCAGCCGGTCGCGTGCCTGGGCTGTTGCAGCCTGGCGCCCGTGATCATGGTGAACCAGGAGACGTACGGCCGGCTCACGCCGCGAGCGCTGCGGCGCATCATCAGGAAGTACCGGAAGGACGCGGCGGCGAAGACGAGGGACGACGCGTGAACACCGTCACGGTCGGCACGGGAACCTGCGGGATCGCGGCCGGCGCCGGGAAGGTGGTCCAGGAGTTCGAGCGCGAGTTGGCGGCTCAGGGCGTCCGCGACGTCGGGCTGCGGGAGACCGGGTGCGCCGGCATGTGCTACGCCGAGGTGCTCGTCGAGATCGCGGACCACGCATCGCGGTGGCTCTACGGCCGCGTTACGCCCGAACGCGTCGCGCGCATCGTGCGCGAGCACGTCCTTGGCGGCACGCCCATCGGCGACTGGGTCGTGCTCGAAAACGGCGACGGGCCCGAAGCCGCCTTCCTCGATAACCAGCGCCACATCGTCCTGCGCCACTGCGGCGCGATCGACCCTCGGTCGCTCGACGACTATCGGGCCCGGGACGGCTACCGGGCACTCGAGCGGGTACTCCAGACGATGAGCCCCGCGCAGGTCATCGAGCTGGTCAGCGCCTCCGGGCTGCGCGGGCGGGGCGGCGCGGGCTTCCCCACGGGAACCAAGTGGAGGCTCGCCCGACAGTCGCCGGGCGACGTGAAGTACATCATCTGCAACGCCGACGAAGGAGACCCGGGCGCCTTCATGGACCGCAGCGTGCTCGAGGGCGATCCGCACTCGGTGCTGGAGGGGATGCTGATTGGCGCCTACGCCATTGGCGCGAGCCACGGCTACATCTACTGCCGCGCCGAGTACCCGCGCGCGCTGGTGATGCTCCGGACCGCCATCGAGCAGGCCACGCGGCATGGGTTTCTCGGCGAGGACATCCTCGGCAGCGGCTTCTCGTTCATCGTCGGGGTCAAGGAGGGCGCCGGCGCCTTCGTGTGCGGCGAGGAGACGGCGCTCATCGCGTCGATCGAAGGCAAGCGCGGGATGCCGAGGCTGCGGCCCCCCTACCCGGCCGTGTCCGGCCTCTGGGGCAAGCCCACGACCATCAACAACGTCGAGACGTTTGCCAATCTTCCCTGGATCGTCCTCAACGGCGCCGAACCGTTCGCGGCCATGGGGACGGGCCGCAGCCGGGGCTCGAAGGTGTTCGCCATGGCCGGCAAGGTGAAGCGGACCGGGCTGGTCGAAGTGCCCATGGGACGCACCATCGACGAGATCGTGTTCGGCGTCTGCGGCGGCATCGTCGGCGACAAGCCGTTCAAGGCCGTGCAGATGGGCGGGCCGTCGGGAGGCTGCATCCCCGCCTCGCTCGGAGGCACAGAGATCGACTACGAGCAGATCAGCCAGACCGGCGCGATCATGGGCTCCGGCGGGATGATCGTGATGGACGACTCCACCTGCATGGTGGAAATGGCGCGCTTCTTCCTCGAGTTCACGCAGAACGAATCGTGCGGCAAGTGCACGAGCTGCCGGATCGGCAGCCTGCGGATGCTGGAGATCCTGGAGCGGATCGTCGAGGGCCAGGGGCGCGACGGGGACGTTGACCTGCTGATGGAGCTCGGCTCGCAGATTCGCGCGACCGCGTTGTGCGGACTCGGCCAGACCGCCCCCAACCCGGTGCTGACCACCATCCGGTACTTCCGCGATGAGTACGAGGCGCACATCCGCGAGAAGCGCTGCCCGGCGCGCAGTTGCGCGCTCCTGGTGAATTACGTCATCGATGACACCAAGTGCACCGGGTGCCAGTTGTGCGTCACGGACTGCGCATCGGGAGCCATCTACGGCGAGAAGAAGCAGGCACACGTGATCGACCAGGTGAAGTGCGTGAAGTGCGGCAAGTGCATCACCGTGTGCAACCAGGACGCGGTCGACAAGTACTGACGGCGAAGGCCGCCGGCCCAACGCCCGGGCGCCTGGACGGAGTCACCATGGCCGATACGTCCATCACGCTGACCATCGACGGGAGCACGTGCCACGCCCGTCCTGGCCGGACCATCCTGGAGACGGCGCGCGACCACGGCATCGAGATCCCGACGCTGTGCCACGACCCCCGCCTGCCCGCGTCCGGATCCTGCCTGCTGTGCGTCGTCGAGGTGGAGGGGACCGAGCGGCTGCTGCTCTCCTGCGCGACCGAAGCGCGGGCGGGCATGGTGGTCCAGACCTTGAACGGTCGCATCCGGGCCGCCCGCACGTCCGTGCTCGAGATGCTGGCGTCCAACCACTACGCCGACTGCCGGGGCCCCTGCTACGACAACTGCCCCGCCGACGTCGACGTGCAGGGCTACCTGGCGCTGGCCGCCGCCGGCAAACACGCCGAGGCGCTGGCGCTCATCCGCGAAACCAACCCGCTGCCGTCGGTCTGCGGCCGCGTGTGCGTCCGCTACTGCGAGGCCAACTGCCGCCGCGCGCGCGCCGACACGGCCGTCGCCGTCAACTTCATCAAGCGCTACGTCGCCGATCTCGAGAGCGGCCACCTGCCGAGCCCCGTGCCACCGGCGCCCAACGGGCGGCGCGTCGCGATCGTCGGCGGGGGGCCCGGAGGCCTGACGGCCGCGTATGGTCTGGCGCGTCGCGGCTACGCCGTCCGCATCTATGACAAGCACGCGAAGCTCGGCGGCATGCTGCGGTATGGCATCCCCGACTACCGCCTGCCCCAGAGCGTGCTCGACCACGAGATCGCGTACATCCTCGGTTTTGGCGTGGAGGTGCAGGCCGGCCGCGTGCTGGGCCGGGACTTCTCGCTCGACCGGCTGAAGGAGGAAGGCTTCGACGCCGTGCTCCTCGCGACGGGCGCCTCGACCGCGAAGCCGATGGCGATCCCGCACGAGGACACGCCAGGGGTCGTTGGCGGCATCGCCTTTCTCGAACAGGTGAAGACCCTGGAACCGCCCGCGCTTCGCGGGCACGTCGTCGTCGTGGGCGGCGGCAATACCGCCATCGATGCCGCCCGCACGGCACTGCGCTGCAACGCGTCGAAGGTGAGCATCCTCTACAGGCGTACAAGGCAGGAAATGCCGGCCGCCGCCGCGGAAGTCGAGGATGCCCTGGCCGAGGGGGTCGACATCCAGTTTCTCGTCGCCCCGATCGCCGTCGTCGAGGAGCATGGCCGCGTGAAGGCGCTCAGGTGCCAGCGGATGGGGTTGGGGGAACCCGACGCGAGTGGACGCCGCCGCCCGGTGCCGGTGGCCGGCTCGGAACAGGACGTCGTCTGCAACACGATCATCGCGGCCATCGGCCAGGATGTCGACCTGGCGGGCACCGAGATCGGCGGGGCGCGCGTGGGGGCCACCAGATGGAACACGTTGCAGGCCGACCCGCACACCTGCCAGACAAACGTGCCGTGGGTGTTTGCCACCGGTGACGTGGTGTCCGGGCCCGCGGCCGTCGTCGACGCGATCGGCGGCGGGCGCAAGGCCGCCGATGCCATCGATCACTATCTCCGGACCGGCACGGCGCGCACCCACCTCGCCGAATTCCTGAGCAAGAAGACGAACCTTGGCGAGATCCCGGCCGACTATTTCGCCGGCATCCCGCCCGTGGAGCGGGCGCAACAGCGCCAGACCTCGCCGGACGATCGTGTCCGCACCTTCCTCGAGGTCGATCACGGCATCGCGCCCGAGGACGTTCACCGGGAGGCGGCTCGCTGCCTGTCATGCGGGTGCTCGGCGGTCTTCACGTGCGAACTGAAGCGCTATGCCGGCGAGTACGGCGTCACCCAGACGCGACTCAAGGGGCGCGTCAAGAAGTACGTGGTGGACGCGCGCCACCCCTTCATCGAGCTGGACCCCAACAAGTGCATCCTGTGCGGCAAGTGCGTGCGGCTCTGCGCGGACCTCCTCACGGTCGGCGCGCTCGGGTTCGTGCGGCGCGGCTTCGACACGATGGTTCGTCCCTCGCTCGAGAGGCCGCTGCAGCAGACCTCCTGCATTTCCTGCGGCAACTGCATCGAGGCCTGCCCGACCGGCGCCATCGACTACCGCCTGCCGTTCGACAAGCCGGGCCCGTGGCGCACGACGCCCCACGAGTCGGTGTGCAGCTACTGCGGCGTCGGCTGCCGCATCGTCTACAACAAGAAGGACGACGAGATCTGGCACGTGACGGCGCGGATGGTGGACCCGCGCACCCGCGGCGAGTTGTGCGTGCGCGGCCGGTTCGGGCACCGCTACGGCCTGGCCGCCAGCCGCGTGCGCGAACCGCGCGTACGCCAGGACGGCCAGCAGCGCCCGGCCAGCCTCGACGCGGCGATCGATCGTGCCGTCACAGGATTGCAGCGGATCGCCTCGCGCGACGGTGCCGGCGCGCTGGCATTCTTCGTCTCCCCCAAAGCCACCAACGAGGAGATCTACCTGGTCCAGACACTCGCGAGAGACGTGTTCGGCACCAACAACATCGCGAGCTTCTTCCACCTGGCCCGCTGCGACGACGAGGCGGATCTCGCCGAGGCGTTCGGCCTCTCCGCCTCCACGCTGACCGCGCGGCAACTCGAAGAGGCCGATACCATCCTCACCGTCAACGCAGACCTCACCGAAGAGAATCCCGTCCTCGCGTTCCACGTGAAGCGGGCGATCCGGCGGGGGGCGAGACTGGCGGCGATCTCGTCCACCGGCACCCGCATCGCCGACCTCGCGACCACGCGGCTGGAAGCGCGGCGAGGCACGAACACCGTGCTGCTGAACGCCGTGATGTCGGAGATCATCCGGACCGGCCGCCACGACCGGCCATTCCTGGAGGCGCGCGCGCATGGCTTCGCGGCGTTCGCGGCGGCGCTGCCCTCCGACCTGGCGGTCGCCGCCGGGACGTCGGGCGTCGGGCGCCACGAGATCGAGTCGCTGGCCCACTGCCTGTCCGAACCCGGCCGGCGCGTCTGCATCGTCTACGACGTCGACGCCTCTTTCGAGAAGTCGCCGCGCGACCTCCAGGCCATCGCGAACTTGCTGGCGGTCACCGGGAACATCGGCCGCCCGGGCTGCGGCCTGGTGCTGGCCAGGCACCACAGCAACGGGCAGGGCCTGGTGGATCTTGGTGCGTTTCCGGAGGCCGTGCATCGCCGGGGCGATCGGTGGCACAATCTGCAGGGAACGCGCTCGTTGACGGCGCTGGCGGCAGCGCTGGAGGGCGGGCACGTCGCGGGGCTGTTCATCTTCGGCGAGAACCCGTCGCTCGACGAGCGGTACGCCGCGCGGGTCGCGTCGGCGGACGTGGTCGTCGCGATGGACCTGTTCGACACCGAGACCAGCCGCGCCGCGACGGTGGTGCTACCCGGCTCCGCGTACGCGGAATCGGCGGGTAGTGTCACCTCGCTCGACCGCCGGGTCCAGGCCTTTGCGCCGGCGTTTCCGGCGCCGGCGGGGCTGACGGGCGTGGACGTGCTGGCGGCCATCTACGCGGCGGCCACCGGCCGGCCCGCACCGACGCTCGGCGACGTGCGCGCGGAGATTGCCGCGTTCGAGCCGCGGTATGCGCCGATCACCGGGATCGGCACCCACGGCGGATTCCGCTGGACCGACCCGCCATCGCGGGAACCGGCGGCAGCTGGCAGGCCCCCCGACCAGGCCGAACCGCTCTTCGGCCGGCAGTTTGCGACGGCCGACGGCCGGGCGCACGTGATCTACACGGCAGAGCCCCCCGCGACGGCGCCCCGCGACGGCGTCAGCTTCTCGACCATCGACGCGTTCTTCGAGCACGAGTCACGACGGCTGTCCGGGACCATTCCATGCCGCTGACCTGCGAGTACGCCACGCTCGACGCCATCTTCGTCCACGTCTTCGTCGCGGACGCGCAGTTCACGATCCTCCACGTCAAGCCGGGTACGGCCGCGCTGCTCGGCTACGATGCGTCCGAGCTGGAGGGCCGGCCGCTCCAGACGATGGTCGTCGAGAAGGAGTACCCGGTTCTCAAGTTCGATCTCCAGGCGAGCCGGCAGAAGGGCATCCGCTTTCGCCGGGTCGCGCTGGCCAGCAAGGACGGCCGCCTGCGGCCGCTGCGGCTCAGCCTGTTCAGTATCGAGGTGAAGGGCCGCGAGCTGTTCGTCGGCGTGGGCGACCGGCGGTTGTCCCCGGCGCACGCGATCGCCGTGCAGAAGCGCGGGCGCGAGAAGGAACTGCGCGCGCTCTACACCATCGACCGGTTTCTCCACGGCGCCGGCAGCCAGGAAGAGGCCTTGAGCGGCCTGCCATCCATCCTCGCCCGCGCAATGGTGTACCCGCAGCAGGCCCGCGCGCGCATTGTTTTCGACGACAAGGTCTACACCTCGGCGCCGGTGCCCGATCACTGCGGCGCCGGGATTGCCGCCGACCTGGTGCTCAACCACGTCAAGCGGGGCCGCATCGAGCTCTGCTACATCCGGGAGCACCAGCGGGAGCTGCGTGAGGCGCAGGACATGCTCGCCCAGGTGAGCAGCTTCGTCTCGGCGGTGATCGAGCGGAAGGAGACGGCCGAGACGCTGCGGCAGAACTCCGTCCAGTTGCAGACGCTGTTTGCCGCCATCACCGACCTGGTCTTCATGGTGGACGGCGAGTACCGCATCAAGATGGTCAACCGCCAGATGGACGTCATCGGCCGGCGGTGTTACGAGGTCTTCTTCGGCCTGGCCGCGCCGTGCGAGGGCTGCCCGGGCTACGAGGTGAAGCGCACGCGGCAGCCCGCCCGCAACAACGAGCAGCGCATCGGCAGCAAGTTCTACCGCGTCAGCATCTATCCGATTCTCGACGCGGGGGGCGAGGTCACCGACACGCTGGAGACCGTGCGCGACATCACCAGCGAGAAGCACATGCAGACGCAGCTCGTCCAGGCGGACAAGCTCGCCTCGCTCGGCCAGCTCGTCTCCGGGATCGCGCACGAAATCAACAACCCGAACACGTTTATCCGGGGCAACATCTCGATCGTCGCCGAGGCGCTGGAGACGATCCTGCCGCTGCTCGACCGGATCAGCGACGAGACCCCCGGCCTGCGGATCGCGCGCCTGCCCTACCCGTACTTCCGGGAGCACGTGCAGACGCTCGTCTCCGACATCAGCCGCGGGGCCGACAAGATCATGAACATCGTGTCGGACCTGAAGCAGTTCGCCAGGCAGGACGAGGGCCTGCTGACGGAGGACGTCGACATCAACGACGCCGTCAGGAGCTGCCTGCGCCTGGTGCACAACCAGGTGAAGCGGGCGGCGGCGGTGACCCTCGATCTGGCGCCCGCGCTGCCGACGTTCAAGGGCAACGTGCAGAAGATCGAGCAGGTGCTGGTGAACATCATCATCAATGCCGCCCAGGCCATCGAAGAGACGAAAGAGACGGGCCACATCTGGATCACGACCAGCGCGGGACCCGACGCCTCGGTGCGCGTGGCGATCAGGGATGACGGCCCGGGCATCACCGAAGAGAACCGGAAGCGGATCTTCGACCCGTTCTTCACCACGAAGCGCCCCAAGCGCGGCACCGGCCTCGGCCTGTCGATCGCGTACAGCATCATGGCGGAGCACCACGGCGTCATCCAGGTCGAGTCGACGCCGGGCCGGGGGAGCGAGTTCACGCTGGTGATCCCGCCCGGGCAGCCGGGCGCCGCGCGAGCGGCACGCGACCTGATGGAGACGCAGGCATGAGCGGGTGCGACGCGTGAACCGGATCCTGGCGCTCGACGACGACCGCGCCGTGATGAACTACCTGCAGGTGTTCTTCATGCAGGCCGGCCGGTTCGAGGTGCGGACGTCCACCGACAGCACGACGGCAGCCGCGCTCATCGAGGCCTTCAAGCCGGATCTCCTCCTGCTCGACATCGCCATGCCCGATGTCACCGGGATCGACATCCTGACCGACCTGTGCGAGAGACCGAACAAGCCTGAGGTCATCGTCCTGTCGGGGGTCGAAGACGTCAAGCTGGCGGTCCGCGCCATGCAACTCGGCGCCTACGACTACCTGACCAAGCCGATCGACACCGAGAAGCTGCTCGTGACGATCGACCGGGCGCTCGAGCGGCGCAACCTCAAGTCGGAGATCCAGAAGCTCCGCGGGAACCTGGACAGCCACGGCGAGACCCCGTTCGGGCGCATCGTCACCCGTGCGCCGCAGATGCAGGAGATCTTCGACCAGACCCGGGTCATCGCGCCCACCGACAACCCGGTGCTCGTCTGGGGGGAATCCGGAACCGGCAAGGAACTGCTGGCACGGGCGATCCACGCGCTGTCCCGGCGCGCGTCCGGCCCTTTCGTCGCCGTCAACGCGGGCGTCTTCGCCTCGGAGCTGTTCGCCTCGGAGTTCTTCGGCCACGCCAAGGGGGCGTTCACGGGTGCGGTGACCGACACGTCGGGCATCTTCGCGAAGTCGAACCACGGCACGCTGTTCCTCGACGAGATCGGGGAACTGTCGCTGCCCGTCCAGGTGAAGCTCCTGCGGGCGCTGCAGGACGGCGAGTACTTCCAGGTGGGTTCCACGCGCAACCGGCAGGTCGACGTGCGCATCATTACCGCCACCAACAAGGACCTGCGCGAGGAGATCGATCGCGGCAATTTCCGGTCGGATCTGTTCTACCGGCTGAACGTGTGCGCCATCTTCGTCCCGCCGTTGCGCGACCGCGACGGGGACGTCCCGTTCCTGGCGCAGTACTTCGTCGAGAAATACGCGCGGCTGCACGAGCGGAAGCTCAACGGCCTCTCGGAGGACGTGCTGACGCTGCTGCAGCGGTACCGCTACGCCGGCAACGTCCGCGAGCTCGAGAACATCATCAACAGCGCGGTGCTGCTCGAGAGCAGCCACGAAGTGACCCGCAACTCGCTGCCGCAATACGTCCTCAAGGCCACGATGCGCGCGCGGCCCAGGGTGCCGGCCGGCGACGGGAGCGACGCCCTGGCGGAACGGCCGATGTCGGCGGTCGAGCGCGAGCACATCGAGCGGGTACTCCGCCACACCGACGGCAACCGGACGGCCGCCTCGAAGATCCTCGGCATGTCGCGCGTCACCCTGATCTCCAAGATCAAGCAGCACAGGCTGGAGATCTGATCATTCCTCGCCTCCGCTGGCGCTGTGAGCCGTGAACCGCACCTCCTGGTGGGCCGTCGCCGTGCCCCGTGTCGCCGTGATGGTCAGCAGGTGTGGACCGGATGCCAGCGCCCCAATCGGAATGGACACGAGCACGTCGGCGGACCGGCCCGTGCCGAATCGATCCGCCGCCATGGTCTCGACCTTGCTGAACACTTCCGCACCCGTGCCATCGACAATCCGCGTGGCCACCGCCACAGGCTGGAGCGGGTCTTTTCCGCCCTGGTAGATCCGCGAGAACGCCGTCACCACGTCTCCGGCCACGAAGTCGCGATCCGCCGTGGGCACGATCGGAATGAGCGAGGCCAGCTTGCCCTTCGGCGCGGCAATCGGCGACGGCACCGCTTCGAACATTACGCCCGCCAGCGATAACGGCGCCTTGGAGTAATCCGGCACGTCGATCTCGGTGTAGACGCTGCCGCTCCTGCCCAGCAGGGAACTCTTGACGGACAACCGCAGCTGGTATCGCCCCGGCTTCACGGTGAGGCGCGACAGCAGTCCGTATCGCAGGTCGTTCACCGCCCCCGGCTTGATGCCCAGCCGCACCGTCAGCCGTTCGGACGCCTTCAGTTGAGCTTGCAGGTTGTAGGCGTAAACCAGCACGGTCAGGTCTTCAGCTGCGGCCGTCGAACCGGGTGGAATCGGCTCACGGCCCTGAAGGATGACCGCGATGTCGGACTCTGCCCCGCCCGCGTTCGCGAACGGGATCGCATGAACGGCCAACGCGATGTCGCCCTTCGGCAGGATGCCCTCGAGAGCGGACACCTCCGCTGGCGCCTCCTTGACGGGCTCGCGCTTCTTCGTCGTCGCCTCGTCGCGGGTCGGCTCGAAGTACCCGCTGCGCGACCGAACAGTGACGTCCGGACGGTTCACATTCACCTCGACCTTGCGGAACACGCCATTCGTTCGGACGCTGCTGGGCTGATAGCCGAGCAGGTAGTACGAACCGTTCTCGCGGTAGATCTGCTGGATGCCAGGAGCCGGGTCATTGGTATCCGTGATGACGAATCCGCCCGTCGCCGCGGACACCGCCTTCAGGAAGTCCTGGTTGAGACTGGCCACCGTGAACCGCAGACCCCCAGGGTCGAGCCCGTAAATGGTGACATTGGATCGTCGCGCCGCATCAAACGTCTTCTTCAGCTCATCGAACAGCACCGACACCTGGCCGCTGGAGTCCACCCGGCCGTTGCCACCGGGTTCCGTGGCCGCGCCCGCGTCGATCGGGATGCCGACGCTCACGAAAAACAGGGCTTTCCGCCGGTCGGGCAGTGCGGCCAGATCCTCGGCCACTCCGCGCAGCGTGCTGATCGTCGAGTGGTTCAGCGTCAGTGTTCCGCCGCTCGAGTCGTACTGATTGAACGGTATCGGTGTCGCGCTCGCGCTGAGGCTGGTGCCCATCGCCATCACGCCGTCCGGCGTCCCGTTGAAGCGATCGACGGCCGCGATCAACTTGGCCCGGTCGTGGGTGAACAGCTGGCCGTAACTCCTGCCGAAGGTGTAGACGACCGCCGCCAGGTCGTCGGGCGCCAGTCCTTCCACCACGCTGCGACCGAGCCGTTTGGCTTGCAACACCTCGGCCGCGGGCATCGGCGTCGAACTGTCCATCACGATGACGACGACGCGCCGTTCCCTGAAGTCGTCGTTCCTCCGGGTGTCGGGTGCCACCTGGCGCGTCCACGGGGCCGCGGTGGCGTCGATCACGTCGTCGAGGTCGATGGCCTTGAAGGTGCCAAGCTCCTGTGGCTTGCCGTCCTCCAGAATCGTAAAGTCGGCGGCCGTCAGGCCCCGCACCGGGCGACGGTCCTTGTCGAGCACGGAGACGTCGAGCACGACGGCCTCGACGCCAGACCGGAACGTGGGTGGAGCCTGCTGGGCGCTGACGACCAGCATGGTGAGGGCGGAGACGCTCGCGATGGCTCCTGCACGCACGGCGATGGGAATCAGTGGCATGGGTGGGGGCAGTATAGTGCAGGCGGATCGGCGGCCGTCACGCCGGAGCTCGGCGCTCCCCGGATGGGCGCTGACGTCACGCGCGCGGGAGTTCGAGCCTGAGGTTTTGCTGAATCTGTTCCCGCCACGCGTCCGCGACACCGGCGGCAGCGGCGAACTGCGGCCACTTCGTCACGGCCTCGCGCACCTCCTCGACAATGGCCTCGGCGCGGCCACGCTTCATCGACGCGCTCCTGGCGCAGGCGCGGAAGTCCGTGAGCGTGAACCCATCGCGCCGGCCATTCATGGTCATCTGGTGGACTGCGGTCCAGGCGCCGGCCGGATTGTAGCTGTAGGAGAGGTCGAACGCTGGAGAGAGCGACCACTGGCCGGCCTTGTCCATGAGAAACGCGATGTTCTTGACGTGATCGTCCTGGTTGCGAGCGAGGATGTTGAACGTCATCCGGCGGAACTGCTCCTCGACGGCGGTCGCCGGCAGACCCAGCCGGCGAATCGTCAGCAGCGCCTGCTCGTAGGCGTACGACCCGGGGCTGTTGAAATCAAAGTGCGCCAGCGCGCACAGGGTTTGCACGTGCAGCTTCTCGCCGCCACCCAGGCGATCAAAACGCCTGGTCATGAAGTGGCGCCGGCCATGCTCGGCGAGCAGGCGACACTCGGGCATCGTCACGCCTGCGGCCCTGGCCATCAGAGAATACGCAAACTCGATCGCACCGTAGCCGCTCGGATCGTCCAATTCCTTGTCCCTGTTAGCGGTGACACCGTCAAACTTCAACAACCAGTACTCGAATCCCGGCCCGGCCTGGATCTGGCTCGACCGCACCTCGTTGGTCTCCCGGTTCCAGGCGATGACCGCCTTGGCCCGCGCCCCGCCGGCAGAGGTGCCCACCCGCAGGATGTCCCGCAACGCTTCCGTCTTGCGTTCACCGGCGAACGACACCTGCAGGTCGTGGCGATGGCTGAGCACGTCGGACGCGAGAGCGACCAGGGCATCGATCTCAAGCGTCCTGGCGGGCGCCGGTCTGGGACCGGTGGCGGGAACGAATTCCAGTGCGCCCATCCCCCGCGCGCCGGTATAGCACAGCCGTTCCACGACGTTGAAGCTCTCGGGCGTCCGGCCCTGCGTGGCCAGCCACGCGTCGATCAGCGCGCTGCCGAACTGATCGGGCAGGGAGTCCGCCAGCAGGCCAGGCAGGCCGTGAAATGTGTGGGTGGGAAGCTCAGGAAACACGTACACGCGATCGCTCGGTGGCATGGTGATGGGCGACACCGCAACCCCGCTCTGCGCGAACGCCGGTTCGTACTGGAAGAGTGCGTAGTCGCTGCCGTCCTCCACCGAGACGGCCCCGATCGTCCGTCCCCAGAGCCGCACGCTCGCCAGCGTCGTCATGACTCATCTCCCCACGTCCACGTTTTCGAGGGGCGGTCAGGAATCCTGGCGGACGATGCCCGTCGTCGTCGCTTGCCACGGAGCTTCCATTGCACGATCGGGCTTGGCAGGGGGGCCGGCACCAGCACCTCGAGTCGTTCGAGCAGTCCGAGGGCACGGCACACGCGGATGAAGCCAGACAACTGCGTGGCCGCCGCCCCTGATTCCAGCCGTTCGACGGTGCGCTTCGACACGCCGGCGCGGTCGGCGAGCTCGCGCTGGGTGAGGTTCTGGTCGAGCCGGACGCGGGCCAGCCGCCCGCCGAGTTCGCCAAGAACTGCCTCGGTTGCGGCGTGAGTATGATCTGTCATAACACGTCTATTATGACGATTTAGTCTGTTTATTACAATCTAATCGCCTTAAAAGACGACTAACAGATACGTATGTTAGTCGTCTAATATGCCTAATTGTTGATATATTTTTGTATTATTCGTCATTTTAGACGAATAACAAAAACTTCATCTCAATTCGGTGTGGGGCCGGCGTGTTCGATCACGCCGCACTCGCGTGGCGCGGGTCTCAAGACCCGCGGCAGGGCCGCGCGAGGTGAACCCGGGCCTGAAGGCCCGGGACTACACCAGCGTGATCAAGCGGCGCGGGGCAGCGCGCCTCGTGACGACGACGCGTGGTCTTCCCCTGCCCCACTGCTGTGGGCGCGCTGGCGGCCGGCATGGCCGCCGTTGACGGTCGCTTCCAGGTCGGTCACGACGTCCATCGTCGATTCCGCCTGCGACGTCAACTCGACGGCCGCCGCCGCGTTCTCTTCCGCCGTGGCGGCGGTCCTCTGCGTGACGGATTCCATCTGGCTGATGGCGGTCGCCACCTGGGACACCCCTTGCGCCTGCTGGCCGCTCGAGTCGCTCACCTGGTCGGCGATGGACTTCACCTGCCGGACGGTCTCCCGGATCCCGGCTACGGTCTCCACGACCTGGTCCACGTTGCGCGCGCCGGTCTCGGTCCGCTGAATCGATTCCTCGATCAGTTCTGCCGTGTCTTTCGCCGCTTGCGCCGATCGTTGGGCGAGGTTGCGGACTTCGTCCGCGACCACCGCGAAGCCCATCCCCGCCTCGCCGGCCCGCGCCGCCTCGACCGCCGCATTGAGCGCGAGCAGGTTCGTCTGGAACGCAATCTCGTCAATCGTCTTGATGATCTTCGAGACCTGCTGGCTCGACTGCTTGATGGACGAGATCGACGCCACCATCGTCTCCAGCGCGCGTTCCGAGGCCTGGACCTGCTTGTCGACGTCGGCCGTCATCTGCGCGGCCTGCCGCGACTGCTCCGCGTTGGTGGCGGTGGTCGACGCCATTTCTTCCATCGCCGCCGACGTTTCCTCGAGTGCGGCGGCCTGCTCGGTGGCACCCTCCGAGAGTGACTGTGCCGCCGACGACACCTGCGACGACGCGCCCATGACGGCCTCGGCGCCCGCGCGCAGCTGCGACGCCACGTCCTGCAGCTTCCGGCTCACGCGCATCACCACGAGCGCAGCCACGATCCCGACGAGCAGCGCGGGTACCATCACGGACCCGACGATCGTGCGCGTCTCGTTGTACGCGCTCCGGGCCACGACCACGCCGTCCGCGAACGCGGCCTGCTCGGTGCGCCCCATGGCCGACGCGATCGCTTCGTTGTTGTTGGCCACCGTCTCACTGTCGTTCGAGACCTGGAGCACCTTGTCGATTTCCTTCCTCAGGTCGACGCCGATCGCGACGGCGTGGCACGCGTCGCACCGCGTGCTCCAGACCTCCATCGCCTTCTTCAGCTTGATGGCGTCGTCCTTCGTCTGGCCCGTGCTGATCTTGACCAGTTCGTCCGACTTCTTGATCCCGTCCTCGATGGACTTCTGCAGCCGGTCCGTCCAGACCTGCAGCAGTTTCTTGTCACCGGCCACGCCGGCCAGGATCATCGTCTTCTCCGCGCTGAAGATCTGCGAGTTCACCTGCTGAATGTCATCCAGCAATTGCACGCGCTGCGCCACCTGGAACGCGTCGGTCTGACGGGCGTTCATGGTGGCAGACGAGATCCACGCGACGGTACCGGTTGCCATGACGAAGGCGAGCAGCAGCCCGCACGACACGAAGAGCTTGCGATTAAGAGACCAGTTGCCCACGAGTATCCGCCTTCCGATGAGGGCCGCTTCGCGGTGGGCTCGACGTGGCGCCGCCGCGGGGACGAGGGGCTGCCCCCGGCCCGGCCGAAGTCGTCATGGGTGTAATCGGATTGATACAGCCGAACTTGAGCGGGGCCGTTCTACTTCGAGGCGGTCACCTGGACCGTGACGTCCAGCGTCGACGTCTGCGGGCGCAGGCACAGCGTGCCGCTGCACGCCTGCCACGTGGCCTTGATCTTCGCCACGTGCTTGCCGGGCGCGGTGCCCTTCGCCACGGTCAGCGGGACCTTGAATGCGACGCGGTCCGTGTAGAACTCGGTGTCGCTGCCCTGGGCCTGGTCGAACCCGGTTTCCGGTGCGGGCGCCTCGATCTTGCCGCCCAGCGTGAACGGCTGCCCGTCGGCGACGACGATGCGCGTGGGATCGGGCGGCGGATTCTGGGTCAACGAGTACAGGTGCCAGCCTTCGTCAATCTTCACCGTCAGCTCAGCCTTGAGGGTGGCGCCGGCAGCGACACTCGACGCGGGCGACACCGCCGTCCACGTGATCGGCGTCCTGGGCTGCTGCGCCCAGGTCGCGCCGGGCGTGCCGAGCAGGACGGCTGCCGCCGCGGTACTGATGAATCCGGCAAGACGAAGGTATGCGGGCATCTTCATAGGTTTTCGACTCTACCCGCCGGACGCGCTGGGTGTCAAAGGCGCAGGTGGCACCCGGCCTCCGGGGCCAGCCGGAAATGTGTGCGATAATGAACCGAACGATTGCGTGAACCACGAGGGAGGTTGATTCTTCGCACGGCAGCCCCCGCACGCCAGCAGCAACCCAGGATCGAGCATTTTGTCGACTTCACATCACCCCGCATCCAGCCGGCGTCCGCGCCGAGGCCCCCGATCCGCAGCGAAGCCTCCGCTGCCATCTGCCCCGCCGGTCGCCCTGCCCTTCGAAGCGCTGGTACACGACCCGACGCCGATTGAGTTCGCGTCGTTGGACCTCGATCCGCGACTGCGGGTGGGCATCGAGGACCGGGGATTCACCAGGACGACCCCCATTCAGAGCGCCGTGTTCCCGGTGGTCTTCGAAGGCGCGGACCTGATTGCGTGCGCCGAGACCGGCACGGGCAAGACGGCCGCCTTCCTGCTGCCGCTGATGCAGCGGCTGCTGAAGAATCCCGTGGCGCAGCCCGGCACCCGCGCCCTCGTGCTGGCGCCGACGCGCGAGCTGGCCGTGCAGATCGAGGACGACTTCCAGGGCTTCGCGTACCACACGCCGCTGACGAGCGTGGCGGTCTACGGCGGCGTCGACGCCGACATGCAGACGCGCGGCCTGAAGGCCGGCGCGGACATCGTCGTGGCCACGCCGGGCCGGCTGCAGGACCTGATGAACTGCGGCGCCGCGGACTTCACGCGGCTCGAGGTGCTGGTGCTCGACGAGGCCGATCGCATGATGGACATGGGGTTCTGGCCCGACGTCAGCCGTATCGTGGCCACGCTGCCGCCCGCGCGCCAGACGCTGCTCTTCTCGGCCACCACGTCGAGCGACGTGGTCCGCATGGCCAACGACATCATGCATAGCCCGAAGCATGTGCAACTCGGGCGAGCGGGCGGGCCCGCCCGCACGATCACCCACGTCGCCTACCAGGTCCCCTCGCGCGACAAGACGGAGTGGCTGGCCGGCTTCCTGAAGCGCCACCGCGACCCGGCGCTGGTGTTCGTGCGCACCAAGCGCTTCGCCGACAAGCTGGCGAGCGCCCTCTTCAGCCGCGGGGTCCGCTGCGCCGCCCTCCACGCCGATCGGACGCAGAAGGAACGCACGGCGGCGGTCGAAGGGTTCCGATCGGGCCGGCACGCCGTGCTGGTGGCGACCGACATCGCCGCCCGCGGCCTGGACATCGACGGCATCGAGCACGTCATCAACTACGAAGTGCCGCACACGGCGGACGGCTACGTCCACCGCGTGGGCCGGACGGGCCGCGCGCAGTCGACCGGCACGGCCGTCACGCTCGTCGCCGCCGAGGAACTCCCGTACCTGCGCGCCATCGAGAAGTCGATCAATCTCGTCATTGAAGACGGGGATAGAGCCTAGGGGAAAGGGCCAAGGCGAACGGGCAAAGGCCAGAGCCCCCCATCTTCTTCGTTCCGCCTTCCCCCTTCCGCCTTTCCCCTTCTGTTGACACGATCCCCCCGCAGGCGGTTCAATGCGCGTCGGAGACTCCGCCGATGCGAACCGTGTCCTTTACGCTCAATGGCAAACCCGCCACCATCACCGTCGACGAGACGCGGATGCTGCTGTGGGTCCTGCGCGACGACCTCGGCCTGACCGGCACCAAGTTCGGCTGCGGGGCCGCGCTCTGCGGCGCCTGCACGGTCATCGTCGACAACCAGCCCGTGCGCTCGTGCTCGACGCCCGTGAAGGACGTCGCGGGCAAGCGCGTGCTGACGATCGAGGGGCTGGCCACGGGCGACACGCTGCACCCGGTGCAGGAGGCGTTCCTCAAGCACCTGGGGTTCCAGTGCGGCTACTGCACCCCCGGGATGATCCTGGGCGCGTACGCGCTGTTGCTGAAGAACCCGAAGCCCACGCGGGCGCAGATCGTCACACACATGGACGACTACCTGTGCCGTTGCGGGGCGCACGGGCGCATCGTGGAGGCCGTCGAGACGGCCGCCGGCTCGATGAAGGGGGGCGCGCGATGAACCGCGACTGGGAGAAGGACAACGAGCTGGTCGTGGACGGGCCGACGACCTTCCCGGTCGATCGGCGCGACTTCCTCAAGCTGACGGGCACCGGCCTGCTCCTGTGGGTGGCGGTCGATCCGGTGCACGGCTTCCAGGAGACGGAACGGCCGCAGACGACTCGCGCCGGGTACCCCAGCGACGTCAACGCCTACGTGCACATCGGGGCCGACAACCGCGTGACGTGCTTCGTCGGCAAGGTGGAGTTGGGCCAGGGGGCGATGACGGCACTGGCGCAGTTGATGACCGATGAGCTGGACGCGGATCCCGCGAAGGTCGACATCGTGATGGGCGACACGGACCTGTGCCCCTGGGACATGGGGACGTTCGGATCGCTGAGCGTCCGCAGCTTCGGCCCGGTGCTCCGCGACGCGGGGGCCCGGGCGCGGGCGATGCTGCTCGACATGGCTGCCGAGAAGCTGCAGTCGCCCCTCGACGCCCTGACCGTGAAGGCGGGCGTCGTGTCGGTGGCCGGCAACGCCACGAAGCAGGTGACCTACGGCGAGCTCGTCGCCGGCCAGAAGATCGAACGGAAGCTCGAGGGCAAGGTCCCGCTGAAGCCGGTGAAGGCGTTCACGATCGTCGGCACGTCGGCCCCACGCCGCGATGCCCTTGAGAAGGTCACGGGCACGGCGAAGTACGCGGGCGACATCGTGCCGCCGGGCGGCGCCCTGCACGCGCGCATCCTGCGGCCACCCGCGCATGGCGCGACGTTGACGCAGGTGGACACGTCTGCCGCCGAGAAGGTACCCGGCGCACGAGTCATCCGGGACGGCGACATGATCGCGGTCCTGCACGAGCACCGCGACGAAGCGTATCGCGCGCTGGGCCTGGTCAAGGCGCAGTTCACCCGCAACGACCCGCCGGTCGACGACCAGAACATCTTCGAGCACCTGGTGAAGAATGCGCCGCCCGGCCGCAAGGCGGCTGGCGGCGGCGACGTCGCGTCGTTCAGCGCGCCGGGCGCCCGGCTGTTCGAGGACACGTACCTCGACAGCTACATGGCGCATGCGCCGATGGAGACGCACTCGGCGGTGGCGGCCGTCGAAAACGGCAAGGTCACCGTCTGGGCCGGGACGCAGACACCCTTCCCGGTGAAGAACCAGATCATGCAGGCCCTGCGGTTGCCCGCGGACAAGGTGCGCGTCATCACGCCGTACGTCGGCGGCGGGTTCGGCGGCAAGTCCGCGTCGCGCCAGGCCGTTGAAGCGGCGCGGCTTGCCACGCTGGTGGGCAAACCCGTGCGCGTGGTGTTCGACCGCGACGAGGAGTTCTTCTACGACACGTTCCGGCCTGCGGCCGTCATGAAGATCAAGTCGGCCATCGACGGGTCCGGTGCGATCCTGATGTGGGACTACCACGTCTACGCGGCTGGCGAGCGCGGGGCGGCGCACTTCTACAACATCCCGAATCACCAGACGATGGTGTACGGCAGCTGGAGCGGAGGGGGCACGGCCGGGTACCACCCGTTCGCCATCGGGCCGTGGCGCGCGCCCGGCGCCAGCACGAACGCGTTCGCCCGCGAGTCGCACATCGATCAGATGGCGGCAAGAGCCGGGATCGATCCGGTGGCGTTCAGGCTGAAGAACCTCACGGACCCGCGGATGATCCGGGTGTTGAACGCCGCCGCGAAGAAGTTCGGCTGGGTGCCGAAAGCGGCGCCGAGCGGCCGCGGTGTCGGTGTGGCGCTGGGCATCGATGCGGACGCGTACGACGCCATCATGGTGGAGGTGGCGGTGGACAAGGCGACGGGCCACGTCCAGGTGAAGCGCGTCGTGTGCGCGCAGGATCAGGGGGTCGTCGTGAACCCGGCAGGCTCGCTGCAGCAGGTCGAAGGCTGCATCACGATGGGCCTCGGCTACACGTTCAGCGAGGAGATTCACTTCAAGGGCGGCGAGATTCTCGACCGGAACTTCGACACCTACGGCCTGCCCCGATTCTCGTGGGTGCCGAAGATCGAGACGGTCTTCATCGACGCGCCGGACATCCCGGCGGCCGGGTGCGGCGAACCGGCCATCGTGCCGCTTGGTGCCGCGGTGGCGAACGCGATCTACGACGCGGTGGGCGCGCGCCTGCGCCGGCTGCCGATGACGCCGGCGCGCGTCAAGGAAGAGATGGGGCGGGCCCGCTAGTTCCTCGGGCCCCGGATTTCCATGTCGGGATCGAGCACCACGGTGCCGTCCACCAGGATGTCGTACTTGTAGAGCCCGACTTCGTACCCGGCGGTGCCCAGGCTCTGGTTGCCGCCGGCCCGGCTCTTCAGGTGCGTGTCCTGGATTGGCCTGGGCGTCACGTTCCGGACCCGTCCGGACTTGTACGCAATCGTGCCCAGTTCACCCTCGTACCGGAAGTTCCCGACCGCGATCTGTGCGCGCGGCGGCAACCCCTGGAAGTTCCAGGTGACCGTGTCGCCGTAGCGCACCTCGGCGTAGTCCGGCGTCACCACGATATGGTGCCGCCCCCGGACGCGCGGATCGTCCCTGAATTCCACCGTGATGACGCGATTGACCGGTTTGTACCTCATGGCCGTTCCTTTCCCCGAAACGTGACTACACCTTGGGTCCCTTGATCTCGAGATCCGGGTCCATCACGACCTGGCCGTCCACCAGGATGTCGTACTTGTAGTGGCCGAGTTCGAACCCCCCGGTGTCAAGGGCGAGGCCACTGGGATCGACCTTGGGCGTCGGCTGCAGCACGGGCGTGACCGTCCCGGTCTTGTACTTGAGCAACCCCGGGCTGCCCTGTTTCAGCTGAAAGTTCCCCACCGACACCACCGCGCCGGCCGGGAGGTCTCCCGTGGGTTTCCATTCCAGGACGTCGCCGTGATCGACGTCCTTCTTGCGATAGGTGACGTCCACGGTGTAGAAGTCCGGATCGTGCGGGTCCCGCGTGAACTTGATGTTGAGCGACTTCTTTGCCATGCGTAAGCCTCCGTGTCTGGAACACTGCTGACGTGGACACCCGTGGCGTCCCTAGCGCGATCCGTCGAGCATCCGTTGGACGTCCGGGAGCGATCGAATCGACGCCAGGTCCGTGTCGACTCGAGCGAACGGCTTGCTATAGCCCGCATCGAGGGCCCGGCGCAGCCACTCCACCGCATCGATGGACTGCTTCGCGAGCGCATGGACGACGGCCCGCCTGTAGAGCACCTCGCTCGAGTCCGGGCTCTTGGCGGTGGCCTCGGTGACGTGCTGCAGCGCCTCGGGAATCCGGCCCAGCTTGGCGTCGTAGACCGCGTGCTTCGCGAGGACCAGCGGGTCGAACTTCACATGCAGATCGTTCAGGCTGAGCTGGGCGGCCCGCTCGTACTGGGCCCGCGCTTCGAGCGGGCGTCCGAGGCACGCCAGCGCGTCGCCCAGGTTCCGCCGTTTGACGTGGTCATTGGGGGCCTGGAGGATCGCCTCCCGAAGCAGCGCCTCTGCCTCCCCGCACTTCTGGAGGATGAGATAGACCGACGCGATGTTCGCCCGGATCGTCGGGTCCTTCTCCTTCACGGGCGACGACTCGAAGACCGTGAGGGCCTGCGCGAATTCTCCGGCATAGGCGAGGGCGGCGATCAGATCGAGCGTGGCCCATCGGTTGTCGGGCTGCCTGACGAGCACCTGCTGAAACGTGGCCGCCGCATCCGTGAAGCGCTGGCGGTTCAGCTGGAGCACGCCGCGGGCCAGGTAGTTGAGCATGTTGTCCGGTCGTGCCCGGATTGCGATCTCCAGCTCGGCCGCGGCCTCCTCCGTGCGTCCCATCTCCTCGAGGATGCCCGCGTAGATCCGGTGCGGCTCGTCATCGTCGCTCCGGCGCCTGATGACGTCCCTGATGGTCCCCTCGGCGGCCTCGAGCTTCTTCTGGTTCAGATAGTGCGACGCCAGCGACATCTGCATCGTGGGACTGTCCGGATCGAGCTCCCGGGCGCGCTCGATCGCTTTGGTCGCCTGCGTAAACGAGGCCTCGAGCTTCTCGTCCCGGTACCGGGCCCAGCAGGCGTCCGCCAGGCCCGCGAACGCCATCGCGCAGGACGGGTCCCGGCTGACGGCCGACGTGAAGACCTGCTCGGCCCGCACGGCATTTCCGCCGACATCCTCCCGTTCGAGCAGCGCGCGGCCCTGGTTGATGGCACCAAAGGTGTCCGGCTGACACGCCGGCGCCAGCTGCGCCCGCTTCGCATCCTGGTCCGTGAGGCTGACCTTGAGCGCGTCGATCACGTCGCGAATCGCGTTTCCCAGGGCCGTCCGCGTGCCATTACTGGCGGCCGCATATTGCCTGGACAGCAGGGCCGTGCCATCGGGCCGGGCCATGGCGATGGTAACGCGCCAGCCGCTGGCCGTGTGTCGTACCGCCCCGCTGACGATCGCGGACACGTCGAGCTGCTGCGCTCGCCGGCGGACGTTCGCCGACAAGGGTGTCCTCGCGCCGGCGCCGTCCGTCGCGGTGATGTAGTACGCGGTGTCCGGCCGGGAGAGCACCTTGACGGTCGACAATCCCTCCAGCGTGGCGGCGATCCCGTCGGCCCACCCGGAGACGTCCGGCGATAAACCGGCGTCACCGGTGTCGTTGGCGAACGGCAGAACGGCGACGAAGGGTGGTTTCTGCGCGGTCGCAGGCACCATCGGCTTCATCCCCCACACCCGGTAGACACCGGCCAAGACGGCCGCGCCAAGCAGCACGGCCCCGGCGAGCGCGACCAGGCCGCGCCTCCGCGAGGCCGCGGCCACGGCGTCCGCCACGCTCGCGGTGACGTGGCCACGCGAGGGCCGGCCGCCGGGATCCTGCGCGCAGTCAGCCGCAGCCACACGCAGATCGTCGCGCAGCTGTTCCGCCGACAGATACCGCTCCACGCGCTCCTTCGCCATCGCTTTGGCGACGATCGCGGTCACCTGCGCGGGCACGAGGCCGTTGCAGGCCGACACGAGCGGTGTCGGTCGCGACAGCACCTGGTACACGATATCGGCCGTCGTCGCGCCCTCGAAGGGACGCCGGCCCGTGAGCAACTCGAAGAGCGTGGCGCCCAGGCTATAGATGTCACTCAACGTGCTGGCCGGGTGGCCTGCGAGCTGCTCGGGTGCCATGTACGTCGGCGTGCCCGCCATGCCGCTCAGTTGGGTGTGCGTGGAAACGCGGGTGGCCGCATCGGCGACAGCCTGGTCCTGCCCCGTGGAGTAAAGGCGCGCCACGCCGAAGTCCAGCACCTTGACCACGCCGTCCGGTGTGAGCACGACGTTGGCCGGTTTGAGGTCCCGGTGGATGACACCCGCCGCGTGGGCACGGGCCAGTGCGTCGGCCAGCTGAAGCCCGATGTTGACCGCCTGGGCGCACGGCACCGCTCCGCGCGAGGCCAGCACGCTCAGCGTCTCACCCTGCGCGTACTCCATGACAATGCACGGGTGTTCGCCCGTTTCGAGAATGTCGTAGATCGCCGCGATGTTGGGATGCGTGATCTGCGCCGCCGCCCGGGCCTCGCAGAGCAGCCGTTCGCGGGCATGGGGCATGTCGAGCGACGGGTCGGACAGGTACTTGAGCGCGACCTTCCGATCGAGGCGGGTGTCGACCGCGAGGAACACTTCGCCCATCCCGCCGGTGCCAAGCCGTTCGACCACACGATAGGGGCCGATCGACGCCTGTTCCATGGGGCCTCAAGGGGACGCGGGGGAAATGTCCAGACCGGATCGGTGGAAGGATAGTCGGGGCCGCGGGTGGCGTCAAATGGCGCCCAGCGCCCGTATCTGCCGCATGTGATGCCGTGTGTGAAGAAAGTGGAACCGGCGCCACTGATGCACCGTGAAGGGGCCGAGGATGGGATGATTCGCCACCTTCGCCCTGCCGCCAAGCCGCTGCTCGGCGCGGGACGCCGCCGCGTCGAACGCCGACAGCGACGCCGTCATCCGCTCGAGCACGCCAGGAGCGGGGTCGCTCGAGGGCCTCGCCACCTCCGGCGACTGGACGCCCGTCGGAAAGTAGCCCAGCCCGGTCACCAGCCACGCCTCAAACCGGTTCTTCAGCGTCGGCCGTCCGCCCTTGGGCACGCCCTGCTCCGCGCATCGCGCCAGAATGTACGCCGTGCCCGAGTAGGTCTTGTCCAGGTGATCCAGGATCTCCGCGATGCTCCACTTGCCGGGCCGGCGCCGCTGCAGGTCGGACGCCGACAGCGCGGCTGTCGCCGCTCGAATCGCGTCGAGCGTGGCCCGGGTGGCCGGATGGGCCGGACGTGATTCGTCCATCTACTTCACGGCCGCCGGCTTGACCAGCGGAAACAGGGCGGACTCCGTCCGCGCCGTCTTCATGATCGATTCGATCCGTGACACCACGGCGGGATTGGCCGTCGCGACGTTCTGCTGCTCCCCCACGTTGGACCGCAGGTTGTGGAGCTCGAACGCGCCTGTGGCCGCGGTGCGAACCGCCTTCCAGTCGCCCGTCCGCACGGCCTGCCTGCCGCTGAACTCCCAGTAGAGGTACTCGCGCGCCGGCACGGCGGCGGTTCGGCCCTCCATCGCCGCCAGCAGCGACACGCCATCCACGTCCTTCGGCGGCGCCACGCCCGCCACCGACGCGAATGTCGGCAGGTAGTCCTGGAACGCGCTCGGATAGTCGCTGGTCGTCCCGGCAGGGATCCGCCCCGGCCACGCGGCCAGCATCGGCACCCGGATGCCGCCCTCGTACAGCATCGTCTTCAGGCCGCGGAACGGGCGCGCGCTGTCGAAGAACTTCGAATCCGCCCCGCCGACGTCGATCGTCGGCCCGTTGTCGCTGGTGAACACGACGAGCGTGTCGCGCTCGAGGCCGAGTTCGCGGAGGGTCGCGATGATCCGGCCCACCTCGCGGTCGAGGCGCGTGACCATCGCGGCGTACGTGGCATGGGGCGTCCGGTTCGGCAGGTAGCTCTTGTTGCCGAGGTAGGGCGCATCCGGCAGCACGCCTGCGTACTCCTTGAGCGAGTCCTCGGGCACCTGCAGCGACACATGGGGCGCGGTGGGCGCGAAGTACAGCAGGAACGGCCGGTCCTTGTTGGAACGGATGAAGGATCGCGCCTCCTCCCCCATCAGATCCAGCGAATACTGCTTGCCTCCGTACCGCGCGTACGACGCGGGGTCGTCCGGGTCCAGCCCGGCCGGCAGCTTCTCATGCGGATAGATGCCCGGATTGTCGAGCGGCACCTTGGTGGTGTTCCGCCACAGGTACGCCGGGTAGTAGTTGTGCGCCACGCGCTGACACAGGTAGCCGAAGAACAGGTCGAACCCGTGGCGGTTCGGTTCGCCGGTGCTGGCCGGGCCGCCGAGACCCCACTTCCCCACGGCCGCCGTCGCGTAGCCGGCCTGCTTCAACACGGTCGCCAGCGTCACCGTCCCCGGGAGGATCGGCCGCTGTCCCTCGAGGGCGAGGTCGTGCCAGACGTCGCCACGCTCGCCCATCTCGTCGTTGTCGCGAATGTACGCATGGCCGGTGTGCAGGCCCGTCAGCAGCACGTCGCGCGACGGCGCGCAGACGGGGCTGCCGGAGTAGTGCTGCGTGAATCGCACGCCCGCCCGCGCCAGGGCATCCAGGTTCGGCGTGTGGATCTTCGTCTGGCCGTAGGAGCCGATCTCCGCGTAGCCGAGGTCGTCGGCCAGGATGAGGACGATATTCGGCTTGCGGGCCGCGGCCCGCGGCGCCTGCGCCGACGCCAGCGGCCACGCGGCCAGCGCGGCCACGGCCAGTCCCGACAGGATCACGCGACGAGAAACTCCGGTCATGAGCCTTCCTCGCTCCAAGACGCCGCCAGGGCGTCAGAGGGTGGCGATCGAGCCGAGGTTCTTCTCGACCGCGATGCGATAGACGATGTCGGCCGCGGCCACGTCCTCCACGGCCAGGCCGAGCGACTTGAACACGACGATGTCCGATGCCGATGAACGCGGCGTCAGCCGTCCGGCGGCCACGTCCCCGAGTTCGCCGAGCACGTGCCCCTCCCCGATCCGGCCTTCGCGCATGCCCTGCACGATGTCGCCGGACTCGACGAGCGCGGCCTCTCTCGAATCGACGATCAGCCGGCTCGCCGAGAGCAGCGCCGGGTCCATTTCCCGGTGGTCCGGGCGGCAGGCGCCCACCGACACGACGAGCGCGCCCTCGTCGACCCACCCTCGTTCGATCACCGGCGTCGGCGATGCCGTGACGAGCACGACGACGTCCGCGCCGCGGGCCGCCTGTGCCCCGCCGGAGACGGCCGCGCAGGGCACGCCGATCTCAGCCGTGACGGTGCGGGCAAAGTCGTCGGGGCGGCCGAACGCGCTGAACACGCGCACGTCCTGCAGCGTGGCGTGCGCCGCGGCCAGCGTGCGCACGTGGCTGCCGGCCTGGACACCGCAGCCGAAGACGGCGAGCCGGTGAAGGGGCCGGGCCGACAGGTGGCGGACGGCCACGGCAGACACGGCCGCCGTGCGCATCTCGGTGATGTAGCTGCCGTCCATGATGGCGAGCACTTCGCCTGTCTGGTCGCTCATCAGCACGATCGTCGCCGCATGACTCGGCAGGCCGCGGGCGGCGTTCGAGTTGAACACGCCGAGCAGCTTGGTGCCGAGGGCGCCGCGCGACGGCAGGTAGGCGGGCATCAGGCCGAGGACGTTGCGTTCCGGGCCCAGGAAGAGCGCGGTCCGCACGGGCTGCACCACGTCGCGGGCCGAGAACGCCCGGAGCGCGTCCTCCATCAGGCCGACGAGATCGACGCTCGCCAGCGCGCGCCGGACGTCGGCCTCCGTCAGCAGCCGGAATTGAGTGGCCATGCCCGTCCTCTCAGATCGCCTTGTAGAAACAGCGGCGGCGGCGATGCAGCCGGGTATCGAAGTGCTTCCACTGCGATTGCACCTTTTCGTTCACCTCGAGTTCGGGGCCCGTCTCGGCCCACACGATGCCGTTCTTCACGGCCGACTTCCAGACTTCGTTGATGAGCACCGCGTTGACGCCCTTGTTCTGCAGGTCCTCGCGGACGGCCGTCAGCAGCAGGTCCAGGCGGTCGTTCTTCCGGAGCGCACGCAGGACGTGGATGAACCCGAACGGGAACAGGCGTCCGCGGCACCGCTGCAGCGCCCTGGAGAGCGACGGCATGGCCACGCCGAATGCGGCCACTTTCCCGTGCTGGTCGAGGATGATCTTGCAGTACTCGTGGTTGATGAACCCGAGGAACGCTTTCGTGTAGTACTGGATCTGCCGGTCGGACAGCAGGACCACGCTGTAGAGGCTCTTGTAGGTCTCGTTGATCAGGCTGAACACGCTGTCGATGTGGGGCAGCAGGTCCTTCTTGCCCGACGTCTTCAGCAGGGTAAGCTTGCTCCGATCGAGCACGATGCGGGCGATGCGATCGACATTGTCGGGCATCTCGGCCGGCGTCCGCACGAGGAACTCCACCCAGTCCGCGTCCTTCGCGTAGCCCAGCCGTTCCATGTGCTGCGGGTAGTACGGGTAGTTGTAGATCGTGATCATCATGTCGAGCTCGTCGAATCCCTCGATGAGCATGCCTTCACGATCCATGTCGCAGAAGCCGAGGGGCCCGTGCACACCCTCGAGCCCCTGCTCGCGCGCCCAGCCCTCGACGGCGCCCAGCAACGCCGCCGACACCTCGGGATCGTCGACAAAGTCGATCCAGCCGAAGCGCGCGCGCCGCTTGTTCCACGTCTCGATGTAGCGCTGGCTGACAATGCCCGCGATGCGCCCCACCGGTGCCCCGTTCCGGTACGCCATCCAGTACCGCGCGGTGCAGTACTCGAACGCCGGGTTCTTCTCCGGCCTGAGCGTGTTCATCTCGTCGCCGACGAGCTTGGGCACGTACTGCGGGTGGTGGCGATACAGCTGCTCGGGAAACCGGACGAACCGCTTCAGGTCGCTCGGCGACGTGACCTCTCGTACCTCGACCATCAGCTACCTCTCCTGGCCCGTTGCAGCCCGATCCGTCTTCGAGGGCGACGGCAGCTCCGAAGCCGCCAGCAGGTCGGCGAGATACGACTTCCACAACGACGCGATCGTGTGGCTGCCGTGGCCGCGCGTCCGATCGCTGAGGGGAATGACGACCGCTCGGCCCTTCGGGACGCGCGTGATTTCGCGCTCGAGGATGCCCAGTTCCGGGGGGTTGATCAGGTCGTCGGCCGAGTTGACGGCCACGAGCGGCGCCACGATCGCCTCGAGGGTCGGGCCCGGGTCGTAGTCCCATGAGGCCTGCAGCGCGTAGAGCACGTTGTTGGCATCCGCCGTCTTCACGTAGTTGTTGACGTAGGCGTCGAACGCCCTGTCGGTGGCGTCGAGCGTGGGCCCGCTGGCGAGGTGCGTCAGCGGGTTCCCGCCGACGTAGTTGAGCATCGCCGCGGCCGTCCGCAGACCGCGCGGCTGCGTGGTGTAGTTGCCGCCCTGCCACTCGGGGTCGGATCGAATCGCGTCCATCGCCATCCGACGCCACTCCCGGTTGCGGCCGGCAATCTGCGCCGGCAGACTGGCGAGCGGCATCAGCGCGTCCATGAAGCCCGGGTACCGCTCGCCCCAGAGCCAGGCATGCATGCCCCCCATCGACGTGCCGATCACGAGCCGGAGGTGGTGGACGCCGAGGCCGTCCGTCAGCAGTCGATACTGCGCGGTGATCATGTCCCGGTAGCCGTACTTCGGGAACGCGGCGCGCAGGCCGTCGCTGGGCTTGCTCGACCCGCCATGCCCGATGTTGTCCACGAGCACCAGGTAGTAGCGGCCGGCGTCGAGCAGCTGGCCGGGGCCGAACAGCTCGTTGGCGAACGCCGGCGAGAGAAACTGGGATCCACTGCCGGTCGTGCCGTGCAGGATCAGGACGGCGTTCCGGACCACGCCCTTCTCGTCCGTCTTCGGCTGTCCAATCGTGCGGTAGTGCATCCGCAATTCGGGCAGCCGTTCGCCAGTGGCAAACCCGAAGTCCCTGATGACGAAGTCGCCCGGCACCGGCGCGGGATACGGAGCGGGCGCCGGCCCCTGCGTGCGAACGATTGCCGGCAGCGCCGCGACCAGCAGGACGAACGCGACCGGAATCCAGCGTTTCATGTGTGACCGCCTCCGCCTACTTATCCGCCACGGCGTCGAGCCCGAGGCGCGTGGCTGCCTGGTTGAACGCCACGAGATGCTTCGCCAGCACGGCAGCGAGGGCATCGGTCTGGACCTTCAGTTCAGCCGACAGGTCCTTGAAGATGGGCGCGGCGTTCCCGATGGGCCGGCCGTCACCGCGCGTCACCACGGCGAGCAGGGACGCCAGGCGGTTGTTCAGCTTGATCGGGAAGTTCAGCGGGTCCTGACCGCTCTGGTTCCGCACCTGGTAGATCTGCTCCTCCACGGCGCCCAGCCCGGATATCAGCGTGCCGGCGGCCGTCTTGAGCGTCGGGTCCGTTGACTTCGTCAGTCGGTCCGCCACCGCCGCCTTGATGGCGCGGATGCGGACAACCGCGTTGTTGGCTTCGCCGGTCTTGTCGCGCACCTGGATCGCCAGGTCGAACTGTGCCTGCAGGTCGGCGTCACTCACGTCCGTGAAGAGCGGATGCCGCTTCACGCTGAACGACTGCGTCTCGGTCCTGCCGTCCGCCGTCAGCCGTACTTGGTACGTGCCGGGCGCCGCCGTCGGCCCGTTGACGCCGCCGCCCCAGAGGATCATGTTCGGGAACGACGTCGCGCCCGGGTAGCGCAGGTCCCACGTGACGCTCTGCAGCCCTGGGCTGGTCGACAGCGTGACGCCGAACCCGGCGCCGCGGCCGCGGCCGCCGCCTCGACCTGGCTCCGCCGAGGCCGGGGCCGCCGCCCCTTCGCCAGCCGGCGACGGCGCGTCGAACGTCCGCACGATTGTCCCGGCCCTGTCCACGATTTCGATCTTCAGCGTTCCCGGCGACTTCTTCACCCAGTAGCGCACGGTCGCGCCGCTGAACGACCGGATGGCCGCGTTCGGCGCGAAAAGGACGACGCCGGGTTCGGCGGCCACGGCGGCCGTCCACTGCCGGATCGGCGCGATGTCGTCAAGGATCCAGAACGACCGGCCGTGCGTGGCAATGGCCAGGTCGTTCTCCTCCACCCAGATATCCGACACCTGCGTGTCCGGCAGATTCAGCGAGAGCGAGGTCCAAGTGTCGCCATCGTCGTACGAGTAGTAGATGCCGTGCTGCGCGCCCGCGTACAGCAGGCCCTTCCGCTTGGGGTCCTCGCGGATCGCATGGGTGAAGTCGTTGGCCTTGAGGCCGTTGACGATCTTCGTCCACGTCCGGCCGAAGTCATGCGTGCGGAACAGGTACGGGGCGTGGTCGCCCATCAGCGGCCGCTTGACCGCGGCGTACGCCGTGCCCGCGTCAAAGGCCGACGCGTCGATGATGCTGACCCGCCCGAAGTCCGGCATCCCGGCCGGCGTGACGTTGGACCAGGTCTTGCCGCCGTCGCGCGTCACGTGGATCAGGCCATCGTCCGAGCCGGCCCAGATCACGTTGACGTCCACCTTCGACGGCGCCAGCGCGAAGACCGTGGCGTACACTTCCGGGCCGTTCATGTCCTGCGTAATCGGCCCGCCGGAGGGTCCCATGGTCTTCGGATCGTGCCGCGACAGATCGCCGCTGATCTTCGTCCAGTTCTGCCCGCCGTCGAGCGTCTTCCACACGTGCTGCGTGGCAGTGAACAGGATCGTCGGGTCGACGGGGGAGAACACGATCGGGAACGTCCACTGCACGCGCTCGACGAGCGCGCTGGACGGCTCGCCCGAGAACATGCGCGGGTACGGGTGGACCTCGCGGCTCTCACCCGTGCGGCGATTTGTCCGCACGAGGAAGGACCCGTTGTTGCCGCCGGCGAAGAACGTGTCGGGGTCCTTCGGGTCAGGAGCGATATAGGCCGGCTCCGCGCCGCCCGGGCTGTACGCCAGCGCGTTGAGCGGGCTTGCGGTGCCGCGCTGTCCCGAGCCTGTCGAGGGGCCGCGACCGCCTCCGCCGCCACCCCGCCCGCCCCCGCCCGGCAGTTCATTGGGCAGGCAGACCGTGCTGCCGTCCTGCTGCGCGCCGCACACGTGATACGGGAGGTGCCTGGTCGTGATGACATGGTAGTACTGCGCGGTCGGATAATTGCGCGCGGTAAACGGCTGGGCTCCGGTGTACGTCACCGCGCCGCCGCTGTCGCTGGCATGCAGGATGTGCTTCGGATCCGCCGGGTCGATCCACAGGTCGTGGGAATCACCGCCCACGAAGGACGTGAGCGTCTTTCCGCCGTCGGTCGACTTGAACGCACCGACGTTCAGCACGTACACCCAGTCCTTGTTGGCGGGGTCGGCCGTGATGTGCGTGTAGTAGAACGCCCGCTGCCGGATGTTGCGCCCGCTGTTCACCAGCTGCCAGGTCGCGCCCGCGTCATCCGAGCTGAACAGGCCCCCGTTCTCGTTCTCGACAATCGCGTACACGCGACTTGAATCGGCGCCGGACACCGACACGCCGATGCGGCCGATCATGCCCGGCGGCAGGCCCGGGTTGCGCGTGATCTCCGTCCACGTCTCGCCGCCGTCGATCGACTTGAACAGGCCGCTGCCCGGGCCGCCGCTCGACATCTGGTACTCGACGCGGTACGCCTCCCACAGCGACGCGTACATGACGTCCGGGTTGCGATGGTCGATCCACAGATCCGCCGCGCCGGTCCTGTCGTTGCGAAACAGGACCTTGCGCCACGTGGTCCCGCCGTCCGTGCTCTTGAAAATGCCGCGCTCGGGGTTCGGGACGCCGTGCCGGCCGAACGCCGCCACGAACACGATGCGGGGATTGCTCGGATGGATGCGGATCTTCGAGATGTTCTCGGTCTCGCGCAATCCCGAGTGCGACCACGTCTTGCCGGCATCTACGGACTTGTAGACGCCGTCGCCCGGCTGGATGTCGCCACGGATGCACGCCTCGCCGGTGCCGATGAACACCACGTCGGGGTTCGTCTCGGACACGGCCACGGCCCCCACCGACGAGCTCCCGATCTGACCATCGGTCACGGGCGACCAGGTCTGTCCGCCGTCAGTCGTCTTCCACAGGCCGCCGCCGGTGGCCCCGAAGTAGCCGTCCTTGGGCCGGCCCACGACGCCGGCCACCGCCAGGGATCGGCCGCCGCGATCGGGGCCGATGCTCCGCCACTTGAACGCACCGAGCAGCGCGGGATCCACCGTCGTGACCGGGGCCGCTGACGGCTGCGCCGCGCCACGCGGGCCGTCCGCCCGCACCATCGTCCAGGCCGCGGCGGCCACCACGGCAACCACGACACCCAGACGGACCATTCGCCCCCGAGCTGAACGCATGCGCATCCTCCTGTGACAGGAACCCTCGGATTCTAACTCACGTCGTGTGCAACACGGCCGTGCAATTCGGCGTCGCGCGCACGTCGCATTGCATAGCATGGCGGCCAACGACAGGAGGCCTTATGCGAATCGCGGCAACCCTGCTCGCCATCGCCTGTGCCGTCCGCACGGCGCTGGCGGCCCCGCTCGCGCAACCGCCTGTGGCGGCGAGTCCAGCCCCGGATATCCCGCTTTCAATCGCCGAGCGTCGCGACGCCGTCAACGCCGCGCTGGTACGCCTGGCCGATCCCACGCTGCGATCGGTGGTCAGCGGCCCCGTGCCGGCGATCCTGCTGGAAGCGAACAGCGCCGGCCGCGCCGCCACCGGACGCATCGGCATCCAGGCAGGCGACGTCGTGGTCGATCTGACCGTGCGGGGCGTCATCAACACGGATACGGGTCGCGCCGTGCTGGCCGATCTCGACGGGCTGCGCCACACCTCGACGGCCGCCGTCGGCCTGCTGTGGACCAACTACCCGAAGTCCGTGCAGGCCCGGGCACACCAGGCGGCGTGGCAGTCATGCGTCACGGAACGGGCGGCGATGGCCTTGCCTCCGCCCTGCACCGCCGCCGACGCCGCGCGACGCCTCGACGCCAGGCGCCTGTTCGTCGCCGGCGCCGACTACCGGTTCGGGCCGGCAGACTTCAGCTTCGTGCACGCGCCCGGCACGGACGCCACGACCGTGAGCCGGATGAACTGGTCCGTCGGGGCACGGGCGGGCGTGGCGTTCGACGACCGGACCTCCGTCGGCGCCATCTACGCGTACACGGTGGCGTACCGATCCGGCGACACGCACTTTGTCTGCCAGCCTGTCGGCGACGGGGTGCTCGACTGCGCGGACCAGGCGGTCGGCGCGCCAGCGAGGACCCGCGTCCGCACGCTCACGTTCGAAGCGCGGCACGCGCTCGGCGGCGCGGTGGCGATCAGCCCGCGTGTCATCCTGGGAGTCGGTTCGCACAGCGTGGCCGTTGAGTGGCCGATGTACTTCCTTCGCGGCGCCAAGGGCGGGCTCTCCGGCGGCGTCACCGCCGGGTGGCGTCACTCGCACACGGCTGGAACGGGATTCCAGGTCACGCTGTTCGCAGGCCAGACCTTCGGCGTGCTGTTCAGATGACGCGCGGCGGGCTGGCCGTCACGACAGAGTCGCGGTACCGGCGCCTGTCATGCCGTACAATCCACCCATGGCGCCGCTGACGATCCTCGCCGACGAGAACATCCCGTTTGCGCGCGACGCGTTCAGTACCCTCGGCGATGTTCGACTCGCGCCAGGGCGCCGGATCAGCCGCCTGGACCTGCGGGACGTGGACGTGCTGATCGTGCGGTCGATCACCGCGATCAACGCCGATCTGCTGGCCGGGACGGCCGTGCGGTTGGTCGCGACCGCGACATCCGGATCGGACCACGTCAGCGTGCCGGATCTCGATCGCCTCGGCATCCGCTTCTATGCCGCGCTGGGCTGCAACGCGAACGCGGTGGCGGAATACATGGCGGCCGCGTGGGTCGTGACCGCCCGGCGACTCGGCTGCAGGCTGGCGGGACGGACGGTCGGCATCATTGGTGTGGGCCACGTAGGATCGCTCGTCGCGGAGAAGGCGCGCGCACTCGGGATGACGCCCGTGTTGAACGATCCGCCGAAGGCCCGCGAGACCGGCAGCGACCGCTACCGGCCGATCCAGGACCTGCTCGACTGCGACATCATCACGTGCCACACGCCGTTGACACTGGACGGACCCGATCCGACGTGGCACCTGATCGGGGAGCCGTTCTTCGCGCACCTCAAGCCCGGGGCGTGGTTCTGCAATGCGGGACGCGGCGAAGTGGTGGACGAGGCCGCGCTGCACGCCTCGCTCGATCGGGGCGAACGGGGCGCCGCCATCCTCGACGTGTGGGAGGCCGAACCGGCGATTGACGGCCGCCTGCTGGCGCGCGCGGACATCGGCACGCCGCACATCGCGGGCTACTCGCTCGAGGGCAAGATGAACGGCACCGCGATGGTGTACGAGGCGGCGTGCCGGTTCCTCGGGGTCACGCCGTCGTGGGATGCCGCGGCCGCCGCGCCGCCGCCCGCCGTGCCGGTCGTCACGCTGGACGAGGGCGCCCGGACCACGGAGGATGCGCTGGCCTCCGTGATTACCGCCGTCTATCCGATCGAGCGCGACAACGCCGCGCTCCGGGCCACGGCCGAGTTCGAGCCGACCGCCCGCGGCCGGCAGTTCGATCTGCTGAGAGCGACGTATCCCGTGCGGCGCGAATTCCGTCACACGCGAGTGACGCACCACGGGGCGGAGGCGTCAACGCTCGAGGCCCTGGGCGCGCTGCAGTTCGACGTGGCCTGAGTGCCGCGGTCGCTCTCGCTGCCGCCCCGGATGCCGATCCGTCAGTAGGCTCCGGCAGAACGGTTGCGCCCCAGGCCCGGTCTCTGGTCCAATACGCGCGTGGCCGTCCTCACAACAGACCAGCGCGCGGTCCTCAGGTCCGTCGCGCCGCAGATCGTTTCCGGCGCTCGCGCGCTCACGCCAGCCGAGAGCGACGCGATGCTCGACCTGATCGACCTCGCGCTGGCGGACCGCACGCCGGACGTGCAGCGGCAATTCGCGCTGTTCCTGGCCGTGCTGCGCTGGGTGCCGGTGGCGCGCTACGGCCGCCGCCTCGACGTCCTCGCGCCCGCGAGGCAGATCGCCGTGCTGCGCTACGTCCAGGACTGCCCCGTGCAGCTCCTGCGCTGCGGGTTCTGGGGCCTGCGGACACTCGTCCTGCTCGGCTACTACGGGAGACCAGACGCGGCGGCGGCCATCGGCTACGCCCCAACCACCAACGGCAACGCGGTGCTCCATGCCCGAGCGCGACGCTGACATCGTCGTCATCGGGTCGGGCGCGGGCGGCGGCACCGTCGCCAAGGAACTGGCGCCCCTGTGCCGCGACGGCATCCGCATCGTCGTCCTCGAGGCCGGGCCAAAGCTGCGCGATGACGAGTTCACGGGCCGGGAAGTGGAGATGGCGCGGCTGCTCTACGTCGACAGCGGCGGCTTCCAGACCGCCGACAAGACGATGACGCTGGCGCTCGGCCGGGCGTACGGCGGGTCCACGGTGGTGTACACGGGCACGTCGCTCACGGTGACGCGACCCGTCATCGAGCGCTGGGGCGTGCCCGGGCTGACCCACGAGGACGTGCTGGCGCGATCGCAGAAGTACCTGCGCGAGAACAACGTGCACCTGCTCGACGCCTCGGATCTCAACGACAACAACCGGTTGTTCGCCGACGGGTGCCGCCGGCTGGGGTATCGCGTCGAGCAGTTCCCGCTGAACCTGAAGGGCTGCGCGGGTACGAGTGTCTGCAACCTGGGATGCCCGACCGGCGCCAAGATGGGCACCCATCGCGTGCAACTGCCCGAAGCCGAGCGGCAGGGTGTGACGGTGGTGACGAATTGCACCGTCACGCGCGTCGCGGGCCAGTCGGTGAGCGCGACGGTGACGCCCCCGCCCGCGGGAGAACCATCCGCGTGGGCGCCCGGCGACTACCGGATCCGCGCACAGGCCGTCGTGGTGTCGGCCGGCGCCGTGGGCTCGCCCGCGCTGATGCTGCGGTCGGGCCTGGGTTCCGCGCTGCCGGCACTCGGCCGGTACTTCACGTGCCACCCCGCGCTCATCCTGGTGGCGCAGCACCCGCAGCCCATCACGAACTTCGCCGGCCATCCCAAGAGCTTCTACTGCGATCACTTCGCCGACGATCAGGGGTTCCTGCTCGAAACGTGCATGTACTTCCCGTTCACGACGGCGAAGAGCCTGGCCGGGTTCGGCGACGATCACAGCCGGATGATGGCGGCGATGGATCGCCTGCAGATGATCCTGGTGCTGGCCATCGATCCGCCGGAGCGCGAGAACCGGGTCGCGGTGGACGCCGCGGGCCGGCCGGTGGTGCACTACACGTTCACGGACCGCGTGCGGCGATCGCTGGTGCAGGCGATGCGGGCGTCGGCGCGCATCTTCTTTGCCGCGGGCGCGGAGCGGGTCCACGCGCCGGCCGGCCGCGACTTCTTCATCGAGTCCGCGGACGCCGATCGCATCGATGACCTCATTCCCTTCAGCGGACTGACACTCGGCAAGGTGGCTATCGCGAGCGCGCACCCGATGGGCGGCTGCCGGATGGGCGCGGGGCCCGCCGATGCCGTCACCGACGCGTGGGGCCAGGTGCACGGGCTGCCATGGCTGTTCGTGGCCGACGGGAGCCTGTTCCCGCGCTGTGCCGAGATCAACCCGTACGTCACCATCATGGCGCTCGCCGATCGCGTCGCCCAGCGCGTTCGCGAACGCCTGCCAGAGCTGAAAGCACGGCCCTCATGAAACTCCGCGGCTCCGATATCGTCGTCCGCGCCCTCGAAGATGCCGGCGCGCGGTTCACGTTCGGCATACCGGGCACGCACAACATCGAGCTGTATGACGCGCTGGATCGATCGGCCAGCGTCCGCGCCGTGCTCGTCACCGACGAGCAGAGCGCGGGGTTCATGGCCGATGGCGTGTCGCGAACCTCGGACTCGGTGGGCGTGGCCAACCTGGTGCCGGGCGCGGGCGTCACGCACGCGCTGTCAGGCATCGCGGAGGCGCTGCTCGACGGCGTGCCCCTGGTGGTGCTCGCGTGCGGCATCCGCACGGATTCGGGCCGCGCCTACCAGTTGCACGACATCGATCAACTGGCGCTGCTCAGGCCCGTCACGAAGGCCTGCCTCAAGCCGGACACGCCGGCCGAGATCTACTCGACCGTGCGCCGGGCGTTCGACATCGCGCGCGCCGGTACGCCGGGTCCCGTGGCCGTCGAGATTCCAGCCAACTTCTATATCCTCACGCACGACGTGCCCGACACCTGGTCGTACGACGCCATCGCGCATCCGGCGGCACCAGACGACACGGCGATGGCCGGCGCCACGCGTGCCGTGAACGGGGCGAAGCGCGTGCTGCTGTACGTCGGCAACGGCGCGCGTGGAGTGGGGCGGCCGCTGGTCGAACTCGCCGAGAAGCTCGGCGCGCCGGTCGCGACGACGATCCAGGGCAAGGGCGTGTTCCCCGAGGAGCACCCGCTCTGGCTGTGGAATGGGCTTGGCGCATCGGCACCGTCGTTCGTGCGTGACGCGGCCCGTGACTGCGACGTCATGCTCGCCATTGGGTGCCGATTCGCGGAGGTCGGCACGGGCAGCTGGGGGTTCATGCCGCCGCCCACGCTGGTGCACGTGGACATCAATCCCGAGGTGTTCAACCGCAATTTCCCGGCGGCGGTCGCCGTCGAGAGCGATGCGGCGGCGTTCGTGACCGCCCTGCTGCCGCTGGTGAACGGCCGCGGCGAATGGGGCGACGTGGCCGAGCACATGACCGCGGGCCACCGCGACCTGCGCGAGACCTGGCTGCGCGACCGCAGCGAGACGCGCGTGACACCGGCGGTGCTCTTTGAAACGCTGCAGCGGGTTTCTCCGGACGCCATCTACACGACGGACAGCGGCAACGGCACATTCCTCGGCATGGAACACCTGCGGCTCTCGGGTCCCGGGCGGTTCCTGGCGCCGGTGGACTACTCGTGCATGGGCTACGCGGTGCCGGCGGCGATCGGGGCCAAATTCGCCAATCCCGGCCGCGACGTCGTGGCGCTGCCGGGCGACGGCGCGCTCCTGATGACGGGCCTCGAGATCCTGACCGCGGCCGCGTACGGACTGGGCGTGGTGGTGTGCGTCCTGCGGGACGGGGAACTCGCCCAGATTGCCCAGTTCCAGCGGACGGCGCTCGGCGGCGCCGAGAACAGTGTCCTGCCGGAGTTCAGCGTGGAGTCGCTGGCCGCCGCCGTGGGCGCCACGTTCCGGTGGTGCACGCGGGACGAGCACCTGCACGGCGTGCTGGAGGATGCGTTTGCCGTGGCCGAATCGGGTCGCCCTGTCGTCGTCGAGATCGGGATCGACTATTCGCGCAAGACGTTCTTCACGCAGGGCGTCCTGAAGACGACGTTCTGGCGGCTGCCGTGGAGCGAGCGGCTGCGCATGCTCGGGCGGGCGGTCGGACGGAACATGAGCCGGCTGGACTGATCAATCGACGCGAACCTGCGCCACGATGTCGGCAAAGCCGCTATCAGACGCGCCGCGGTACGGGAGGCCCGGCCCGCCCGTCGGCGGGCAGCAGCACTGTCAACGCGGCCCCAAGAACGGACATCCACGCCAGCGCCTGCATGGCGATCGTCAGCCCGAGCCCGTCGCCCGCCAGTCCGATGAGCGGGACCAGCGTGCCCGCGACACCCCAGGCAACGCCGAGCATGAGCGAGGACACCGTGCCGGTCGCCACGGGCACGATGGCATGTGCGTAGCTCACGTTCACCGGCAGCGTGGACCCCAGGAAGAACCCGCCAGCGGCGAGCGCCACGATCGAGAGCGGTCCGTCCAGCCAGACCCCTGCGAAGTGCAGCGGCGCGGAGATCAGCAGCGACCAGATGATCACCCGCCGCGCGCCGAAACGGTCCGAGGCCGATCCGCCGCCGAGGCCCGCGATACCGCCCACGAGCAGGTAGAGTCCCATCACGGTGCCGGCGCTGCCGATCGACATCCCCCGCCGCGTCAGGAGCACGGGGAGAAACGTGGAGAAGCCGAGCGACACCACCGATCGGATGACGACCACCATCCACAGCAGGCCGAGCGGCCGGGCGTACGGCCGCAGATCAGCAAGCCCCGCGCGCGCCGAATGCCTGCCGTCGGACTCGCGGGAGACGGCCCGCTGGATCCAGGCCAGGGCGGCAAGGGCCGGCACGGCGAGCACGGGCGTCCACCGCAGCCCGAAGTGCTGGACAAAAGGCGCGAAGATCAAGGGGCCGAACGCACCACCGAGCGCGCCGCCGGTGACGTGCACGGACATCGCGAGCCCCGGCCGTCGGCCGCCGGCCCGATGCACGAGGCTCGCCGACGTCGGGTGGAACGCGGCGCTGCCCAGGCTTCCCACCACCATGATCAGCCCGAGCATCAGCGGCGTGCCGGCCAGACCGGCCAGGCTGAAGACGCTGACGGCGAGGAACGGCCCCGCGATGACCAGCACGGCTGGCCGGCCGCGATCGGACAGCGGGCCGAAGAACATCTGGCCCGCCGAGTTCGCCACTTGAAACGCCATCGCGATGACGCCGGCCTGCGTCAGCGTCAGGCCGAAGTTCTTGATGAAGGCGGGCAGCAGGGGCGCGTAGATGTTGGCGAAGACGTCGTTGATGAAATGCAGCGCGCAGAGCGCCCATACGGCCCTTGGCACCTTCGCGTCGCTCACCGATCGCACCCCCTTGATGTCCTTCTTCGCAGCCACACACGAAGGCCCGGCAACCATTCTAGCGTTGCTCGCGGATCTCGGAGGCCGCCGTGCAGCCGCCGTACCGTCGAACGCCTATCGCCTGACGCCTGTCGCCTGTTATTCTGGCCCCGTGCACATCCCTGACGGCTTTCTGAGCGCTCCGGTCACCACCGCGACTTTCGTGGTGGCCGTCACCGGTGTGGGCCTGGCGCTGAAGGCCGAGTCGCGCGATCCGCAACCGATGCCCGCGGGGATGCTGGGCGCGGTCGCCGCATTCCTGTTTGCGGCGCAGATGATCAACATCCCCGTCGCGCCCGGCATCAGCGGGCACCTGCTGGGCGGCGCGCTGGCGGCTGCCCTGCTCGGGCCGTGGCGGGCACTCATCGCCATGACGGTCGTGCTGATCATTCAGTCGCTGCTCTTCCAGGACGGCGGCGTGGGCGCCCTTGGCGCCAACATCATCGACATGGGCATTGCCGGCGTGGCCGCCGGCTACGCCGTGCCGGCGCTCATCGTCCGGTGGACGCCGAGCCCGCGGGGCTTCGCGGCTGGCGCGATGCTAGGCGGCTTTGTGAGCACGCTGGCCGCCGCCACGCTGACGGGGTGCTGGCTTGGGCTCTCCGGCCTGTATCCCACCGTCGGCATCGTGCAGGTGCTCGTCGGCACCCACAGCCTGATCGGGGTGCTCGAAGCAGTGCTGACCGGCGCGGTCCTCGTCACCGTCCTGCGCTGGAGGCCGGACCTGGTGCGCGGCCGGCAGCAGGAGCCCGGCATGCGGCACCCCGGGGCCACGCTGCTTGGCCTGTTGGCCGCCGCCATCGCCGTCGCGGCGTTCGTCGCGCCGTTTGCGTCCGGCTTGCCGGACGGGCTTGAACGTGCGGCAGAGACCCTGGGGTTCGCGGCGCGCGAGCATCCCGTGATGCCGGCGCCGTTCGCGAACTACGCGCTGCCGTTCGGGCCGTCGGGGCGCGTGGCAACGGCTCTGGCGGGAACGGCGGGCACGCTGGTCGTGGCGGCAGCCGCCTGGTTCGTCAGCCGTGGACTGAGGACGCACGCCGATGACGTACACCGGTAAGCGACACGGCAGGCTGCTGGCGGCCGGATTGCTGCTGGTCGCGGCAGCGGCCCTCTCGCCGGCAGGGCTGCGCGGCGACGCGATCCCCGCGTGGGCCTGGCTCGTGTGGAGCGCGAGTGCCGCGATCGGCCTCGCCGTCTCGCGGCAGGCCGGGGTGCCGCCGCAGGAAGCGTTGCGGCGCCTCGCGTGGCTGCTGCCGGTGGTGCTGATGTTCGCGGTGCCAGCCGCGATCCTCGCACCGGCGGAACGGCGCGTGCTCGTCGCCTGTGCCCTGGTGTACCGCGCGCTCTCCGCAGCGGCCGCCGGGGCGTCCATCGCCGCCTGGCTCGGACCGAGCGGCCTGGTCCGCGGCGCTCGCCAGTTGGGCGCGCCCGCCCGGCTGGCGGACGTCATCGAGGCCACGCTCGCGAGCCTGGCCGTGGTCCTGCGCCAGGCCGGCAACATGCTGCGCGCGCGGGAAGCGCGGCGCACGACGTTCGGTGCGTGGTCCGACATGGCGGTGGCGCCGCTCGACACCACGCGGGGATTCGGCCGGCTCGTCGCGGCGCTGCTGCTGCGATCGCTCGAACGCGCCGAGGCACTCGAACGCGCCCGCCGGGCGAGAGGATGGACGTCATGACGGCCGGTTCGCCTTCGCCCGTCGGCTTTGCAGTGTCGGGCCTCACGTACCATTACCCGGACGGGTCGCCCGCGCTCGATGGCATCGGGCTCGAGGTGCGCGCGGGCGAACGCGTCGCCCTGCTCGGACCCAACGGCGCCGGCAAGTCCACGCTGCTGATGCACCTGGCAGGCCTGTTGCCCGAGCGCCGGCGCTACCTGCACGTGCACGGACCCGGTGGGCATGCCCATCGCCACGGGTTGATCGGGCGCATCGAGATCGGCGGCACCCACCTCACGCCAGAGTCCATTGCGACGATCCGCAACCTCGTTGGCATCGTCTTCCAGGACCCGGACGATCAGCTATTCGGCCTCACCGTCGGCGAGGACGTGGCCTACGGGCCGCGCGCCAGACGGTGGAACGAGGACGCAGTGCATGGTGCGGTCGCGGCCAGCCTGGCCGCCGTCGGACTCTCGGGGTTCGAATCGCGATCGCCGCATCACCTGTCGACGGGTGAGAAGCGCCGGGTCTGCCTGGCCGGCGTGCTGGCGTGCACGCCCGGCCTCCTGCTGCTCGACGAACCTTCATCCGGCCTCGACCCGAGGGGGCGGCGCAGCCTCGCCGGCCTGCTCGCGCAACTCGACGCCACGATCATCGTCGCCACGCACGACCTCGGGTTCGTCTCTCAACTGTGCACGCGCGCGGTGGTGCTCGACGGCGGGCGGGTGGCAGCGGATGGCCCCACGGCCGACATCCTCGGCAACGACCCCCTCCTCGCCCTCCACGGCCTCGCCTGACAGGCGAAATGGGGTCGGACCCATTCGGGTGGGCGTCTCCGAAAACAGGCCCGACCCCTTTTTGTGGGAGAATCGGCGGCGTATGACTCAGCCGCTCGTCAGCCTGCAGGACATTCGCGAGGCAGCGGATCGCATCCGCCCCTGGACCCGCGTCACGCCGCTCGTCGAAGTGACGGACGTGCCCGGGCCCGGCGCCCCGGCCGGTCCCCTGTTCCTCAAGTGTGAAAACCTGCAGCGCAGCGGCGCCTTCAAGATCCGGGGGGCCGTCAACATGATGCTGCGGCTCCCGGACGCGGATCGTGCCCGCGGCGTCATCACCTTCTCCTCCGGCAATCACGGCATCGCGATGTCGCTCGCGGCCCGGTTGCTCGGCGTTCCGGCGGTGGTGGTGATGCCGACGACGGCGCCGCCTGTCAAGGTCGACGGCGTCAGGCGCCTCGGTGCCGAAGTCGTCTTCGAGGGCACCACGACCGTGCAGCGCAAGCAGCGCGCGGATGCGCTCGCGGCCGAGCGCGGCCTCACCATCGTGCCGCCCTTCGATCACGAGTGGATTGTTGCCGGCCAGGGCACGATCGGCCTGGAACTGTTCGACCAGCGTCCTGACCTGGCCACCGTCTACGTGCCGGCCAGCGGCGGCGGGATGATCGCGGGCGTGTCGACGGCCATCAAGCGCCTGAACGCCGGGGTCAGCGTCGTTGCCGTCGAGCCCGCCGGCGCCGCCAGGATGACGGCATCGCTCGAAGCCGGCCACGCGGTGACGATCAGCACGACGCCCGGTCTCGCCGACGGTCTACTCGCGGTCCGGCCGGGCGACATCACGTTCCGCCACATCCAGGCGTACGTCGATCACGTCGTGACGGTGGACGACGACGAGATCGTACGCGCCGTGCGGTGGCTGTTCGACCACGCCAAACTCGTGGTCGAACCGAGCGGCGCGGCCACGGTAGCGGCCGTGCTCGGCCGGAAGCAGCCGGCCTGGTCGCGCCCGGGCGCCACGGCGCTGGCCGGCGCACTGGCGGAGCCGGCCGTGGCGGTGCTGAGTGGCGGCAGCGTGGACGCCGCCGCCTACGCGCGGTACATTACCGGCATGGCCTGACGACGCCGGCACGACAGCCGGACGCCCGCAGGCGAATTCCGGAGCACACCGCGCTTGTGCAGCGTCCGTTCCGGTTTGCGCAGGAACCGCCGGGGGCCGACGGCCAGGTACACCAGTAGAAGGACCACACGACCATGCGCGAATCCTTGCTCGACCGTTTCGTTCGCTACGCGAAGATCGACACGCAATCGTCCGGCACGTCCAAGACGTACCCGTCCACCGAGAAGCAGAAGGATCTGCTGCGCGTGCTGGTCGATGACCTGAAGGCCGCCGGCCTCGCCGACGCCGCGATGGACGAGTGGGGCTACGTCATGGCCACGCTCCCGTCGAACATTCCAGCCGGTCACCCGGCGCACGGCAAGGTCCCGGTGGTGGGGCTGATCGCGCACGTCGACACCTATCACGAGGTGAGCGGCGCCCACGTCAAACCGCAGGTGCATGCCGACTACGACGGCACCGACATTGTCCTGCCCGGCGATCCGGCGCAGGTCATCCGCGTCGCCGACGAGCCCGAGCTGGCGGCGGCCCAGGGCCTCACCATCGTCACCACCGACGGCACGACCCTGCTGGGCGCAGACGACAAGGCGGGCGTCGCGGTGATCCTGGAGACGCTGTGGCGCTTCCGGGAACAGCCCCGGCGGCTGCACGGCCCGATCCGCGTCGGCTTCACGCCCGACGAGGAGGTGGGCCGCGGCACGGAGCACTTCGACGTCGCGAAGTTCGGCGCCTCGGTGGCCTACACGATCGACGGCTCCGGCCTGGGATCGCTCGAGGCGGAGACGTTCTGCGCGGACACGGCGCACGTGCTCGTCACGGGCGCCGACGTCCACCCGGGCTACGCCAAGAACAAGATGGTCAATGCGGTGCGCGTGCTGAGCGCGTTCATCATGGGCCTGCCGCAGCACCGCACGCCCGAGACGACCGAGGGCCGCGAGGGTTTCCTGCACCCGATCACGACGTCGGGCAACACGTCAGAGGCCAACGCGCAGTTCCTGGTTCGCAGTTTCACCGAAGACGGCCTGCACGAACTGGAGGACACGCTTCGCGACACGGCGACGTTCATGCAGAAGCGGTACCCGGGCGCCCGCGTCGACATCACGATCACCGAGGCGTACCGCAACATGAAGTACAAGCTCGACGCGGTGCCGCACGTGGCGGACTACGCGGAGGAAGCCATCCGCCGGGCCGGCGTCACCCCGCACCGCCCGCCGGTGCGGGGCGGCACGGACGGCTCACGCCTGTCGTTCATGGGCCTGCCCACGCCCAACATCTTCAACGGGTCGATGAACTTCCACGGCAAGAAGGAATGGGTGCCGGTGGAGTGGATGGCCAAGTCGGCCGAGTCGCTCGGCCACCTGTGCGACATCTGGGTAGAGCGGTCGGCCTGACTACTTCTTCAGGCCGAGCGCCATCGACCGGCGGATCTGGTCTGCCATCCGGTTCAGCTTGACGTCCGATCGGAACCCGACGGCCTGCGCCGCGCCAATCATGATGGCGTAGGCCATCTTGCCGGGCACGTCCAGCTTGCGCGCGACGTCGAGGATCACGGCACTCTCGGCGTCGATCAGCGCGCCGTCCGCCAGCGCGATGTCGGTCAGCCGCGACAGGACAAACGTCTTGTCGTCCGGTTGTGCCTCAACCCGCACCTCCTCGAGCACCTTCGGCAGTTCGGTCTCGATCGTGCCGGCGTCGGTCACGATCTCGGCTTCCGGCTCATCGGTGAACCAGTGGTGGAGGATCTGCACGAGGATCTTCACCTCGTCATCGCTCACTTCCCCGTCGGCGGCCAGCAGCTTGGCTCCGGCCAGCGCAATGATCCGCATGATCGCCCGGTGTCCGGGCTGGTACGGGTACCGGCGCGTCAGGCGCACGAGTTCGTCCACCGCGTCCTCGAGCGCGTCGTCGCTGACGGGTTCACCCTGGACGGGAAAGCCCGCGCGCGCGGCCTTGGCGGACCGCGAGAAGAGCTCCGCGGCCTTCAGGCGGATCGGCAGCAGCGGATGCGACGCAAACGCCTCCTCGATCAACTCGGGGCGTCCGCGGATTTCGTCCACCTGGCTCACCAGCGCCTCGATGTCGAGGTTCAGGTTCCGTTCGCTCAGTCCGAACGTCGCCTTCAGCAGCGACGTGGCCGTGGCGCGGAAGTCGCGGCTGGCAATCAGGCTGACGCGATCGGCGCTGATCTCCGCCTTCTTGCGCCAGCGGAGGAACAGGCTTTCGCCGAGGGCCGGCAGGACCGTGACGGACGGGTTGTTGGCGTCGGTCGAGATGAGCGCACCCAGCCGGTTGTTCCCGAAGAGGATGTGGCCCAGCTCGTGGCCCAGGATCGACGCCAGCTCGGCGTCCTCGAGCCGCTCGAGCGCCAGTGCGGTCACGCCCACCAGCGAGTACGTGATGTCCTTCCGGACGTCCAGGAGCGCGAACGCGTTGACTTCCGGCGAAGGCAGGCAGAACACCTCGGCCTGCGCGTCGAGCTCGAGCGCCTGGCACACCTGGCGGAAGATGGCGTAGATGCGCGGCGACAACCGTTCGCTGAGCCGGATGCCGTCCTTCAGGAGCCGTTCGCGCACGCCGTGGTCGAGCTGCCGGCGGTTCTCCTCGAACGTTGCCAGGTAGTCGGCCACGCGGTACGTGGTCATCAGCTCTTCGACATCCCGCGCGTCGCCGCGGTACCGCACGTCGTTCCAGTTGATGGGCATGAGCGTCTCCGGGGCCGACAGGCACGGTTGCCACGGACCCGTCCGCCGCAGCGCCAGGCGCGGCGGCGTGACCTCGACGACGCTCGCCGAGCCCAGTCGCGCAGGTCCGTGTGACATGAACGCGGGTCTCAAGACCCGCGGCTACGCCTCGGATCGTGTGACGGCCCCGCCCGCGCTACTCCGCCGCGATGCCGTTCAGGTCGCGAAACAGTTTCTCGAACCGGTCGAGCGCCTGGTCGAGCCCGGGCAGCGTGACGCGCAGCGTGGCCGAGTGCTCCAGCAGGTACGACGCCGGCGCAAAGCTGTCGAACCGCGGCGCCCAGGGCGGCATCGTGGCGAAGTACCGCTCCACCTCGTCCACGAGCCGGCTGGACGGCTCGTCGCTCATCCCGTCGGTGAGCACGGCCGATTCGCTGAGGTTGAAGGCGCCCATCACCAGTTCCCGGTACATCTGCCGCCCGAGCAGGTCCTCGATCTGGGCGTCCTCACGATCCGCGTAGAACGCCGGCCGCAGGATGCGCCCGAACTGCAGCACGCCGCGTTCCCACAGCCCCTCCATCCGGCGCGGATGGCTCATGAGGCCGTCGGTGAGGACGACGATTTTCTGCGCGGCATTGGCGAAGAGCGCGGCGAACGGGCCGATGCTGTCGAGGCCGCCGATCGGGACCAGGCTCCAGGCCGATTCCAGGTGGTCGCGGCCCTGCATCTGCAGTTCCCGCGAAAACCACTTGAGGTAGAGGACGTCGCTCGGCCGATCGAGCAGCAGCGTCTGCGGCCCGAGCACGGCGCGTCGCGCCACGTCGTAGGCCAGCGCGGCGCGGATGGGGAACGAGGTGTCCTGGTCGTTGCTCAGGAACCGGTCCCCCACCTTGGTGCCCAGCACCTTGTCCTCCTGGCTCGCGTCCTCCACCGTGCGCACGCCGTCGAGGTGATCCGGGTCGATCATGAACGGCGAATGCGTCGTGTAGATCACCTGGTACTGGGGCAGCAGTTGCTCGCGGATGAACCGCATCATGTCGAGCTGCGCCCGCGCGTGCAGGCTGAGGCCGGGCTCGTCGAGCAGCACGATGTAGTCGGCGTCGCTCGTGTGCCGGATGTGGCGCAGCCACACCAGGAACGAGAAGAACCAGATGAAGCCGCTGCTGCGCTCGTCGAAGCTCAGCGTCACGTTGTGGCGGCGGTTGCGGATGCGCGTCCGCAGGATGAACCCGCTGTTGAACGGCGGCGGGTCGTGCGGCCGGGCCGCATCGCACCGGAACTCGACCTCGAGCGACCGGTCCTGGCTCCAGTACTCGAGCACGTCCTTTGTGACCTTCTGCGAGACCGATTCCAGCTCGGCCATCAGGTACTCGAACTGGTCGATCTCCTGCAGGTCCTCGGCCGACGTGCCGGCCAGTTCGAGCAGCGCGAGGAAGACGGAATCGACGACCGTCAGCTCGTTGGCCGCCTTGCGGCGCAGCAGGTCGTCGATGGCCACCTCGGCCGGCAGCCGGTGATAGTCGGCGAAGAACAGGAACTTCGGCAGCCGCTGTTCGAGCACGACGGCCACCGCGTCGGCCGCCGACCCGCCCTTGAACCGCCGGGCGAGGTCCGCGATCACGGCGGCCTGGCCGGGCGTCGGATCCTCGATGGCCCCGAGCAACTCCGCGAGCTCCTTGACGCTCGCGATGGACCACAGGCCCTGCATCTCCCCCGGTTCGAGCCTGGCGTTGCGCAGCAGGTTCGACACGACGCGGCGCTCGTCGACCTCCACTTGACAGCGCAGGCGGTTATCGTAGCCCTTCGACATCACCGCGCGACTCGACAGCAGCACGTTCGCGCCAAGCGCGGCCGCCACGGCCTCCACGTCCCGATCCTCGAGCGTCCACGCGGACGTGACGACGCGATCGGGTTTCGTCTGCCGGCGCTGCCGGTAGGCCGCCCACCGGCGCCGCGGGTACTCGACATCGGCGAAGTCGCCGTCGACGGGCAGGATCGGGTTGATGCGATAGAGCGCCTTGAGCAGCGCGGTCTTGCCGGACTCGTTCTTGCCCACCAGGCCCGTCAGGTTCCGGATGGTGAACTCCGTGGAGTCATCGATGCACTTGAAGTTCTCGACGCGGACGGACTCGAGGATCATGTGATGGCGCGGCTCCAGGACCGAGGGAAGGATGAGTCGGCCGGTGCCCGGTTGTCAACAAGCATTGGGGACGGCCGACAGGGGAAAGGGCGAAGGCGGAAGGCGGAAGGAAGCCTGCCTATCGCCTTTCGCCTTTTCCCTTTTCCCTGCCATAGAATAGGGTGTCTGTCTGGAGGCCTATGATCGACAGGTTCAAGCGGGCGGTGATCGTGCTGGCGGCCGGTGCATTGGGGGTGGCCCATACTGGCTGTTCCATCAAGATGATGGCCATCAACACGCTCGGCAACGCCCTGGCCGACGGCAGTTCCGGCTTCGGCAAAGACGATGACCCGGAACTGGTGCGGGACGCGGTGCCGTTCGCCCTCAAGACCATCGAAAGCCTGCTCGACTCCTCGCCGAAACACAAGGGCCTGCTCCTGGCGGCGTGCAGCGGGTTTACGCAATACAGCTATGCGTTCATCCAGCAGGAAGCCGACTTCATCGAGGCGAAGGATCTCGATCGCGCCACCGAGATGCGCAAGCGCGCCAAGAAGCTCTACCTGCGAGCCCGGGACTACGGGATCCGCGCCCTCGAGGTGGACTTCCCGGGCTTCAGCGGACAGCTCCGCACGAATACGGATGCCACGCTGGCCAAGCTGGAAAAGAAGCATGTCGCGCTGCTCTACTACACCGGCGCGTCGTGGGCCGCCGCCTTCGCGGTCGACGTCACCGATTCGAGCCTGTCGGTCGAGCAGACCCTCTTCGAGAAGATGCTGCGGCGGGCGCTCGCGCTCAACGAGGCGTACGAACTTGGTTCCCTCCACGATTTCTTTATTTCGTGGGAGGCCGGCCACGCGTCGGCCGGCGGATCGATGGCCAAGGCCCGCGAGCATTTCGAACGCGCGAAGACGCTGTCCGACGGCAAGCGCGTCTCGGTCTTCGTGACGCTGGCGGAGTCGGTGGCCGTCAGCGAGCAGAAGAAGGACGAATTCGAAAAGCTGCTGCATGAGGCGCTGGCCGTGGATATCACCAGGGCGCCCGATCA